>OLSD01001724.1_pt1 | contig 17207 bp, 13 predicted proteins | sample 1672211 | NCBI WGS metagenome assembly OLSD01 (sample SAMEA3136659, study PRJEB25190) | human gut metagenome | reverse complement strand
TTTTTCACCGCATCCGGGATGTATTTATGTCCGTCCGTCACAGCTCCCACCATGCAGACAAACACCGTTCCTTCTGTAATCTTCCGAGAATCATAGATGACATCCCGCACATCGACATCCATGCTTCCCGAGAGACACTCGTATTTGAATTCACTGCAAAGTTCCCTTAACTTCATTTTATCTCCATTCCTGCGCCACAATCGCGCATCTTATGCACTGCTGCTTATCTGCGCCTCTTATCCGATGATGTGTGACGCGTCGATTTCCGACTCGAATACCGTGTGGGAAGGTCCCGTCATGAACAGATGATTCGTCTTCTCATCCCACTCGATGAAAAGCGGTCCGCCGATCTGCTCGACCGTCACTTTCCGGTCTGTCCGTCCGGTGAGGACGCCTGCCACAACCGCCGTCGCACAGCCTGTCCCGCATCCGATCGTCTCGCCGGTTCCACGCTCCCATACACGCATCTTCGCATACGTCGGGCTGACTAGCTCGACAAACTCTGCATTGACACGACGCGGAAAGATTGGATTGTTCTCGAACAGCGGTCCTACTTCCTCCAACGGGAAGTTGTCGACGTCGTCCACGAAGCTCACACAATGTGGGTTACCCATGGATACGCAGGTAATGCGATATTCTTTTCCCGCTACCATGATTGGATAATCCTGCACGATATCCCCTGCATCCGGCAGATCCACTGGTACGTCCTCTGGTGCAAGAATCGGGGCTCCCATATTGACACGCACAAGTTCTACTGTCTTCCGTCCGTTTTTCTCCTCATCGCCAAATGTAAACTCCAGATATTTAATACCTGCCAGCGTCTCGATGGACACGGAAGTTTTATCCGTCAGCCCATAATCATACACATACTTTCCGACGCAGCGGATACCGTTTCCACACATCTCACTCTGCGTGCCGTCCGCATTGTACATATCCATCTTGAAATCCGCCACCTCCGACGGCTTGATCAGGATCAGTCCATCTGAGCCAATTCCGAAATGCCGGTCTGATACCCGCACTGCAAGCTCCGACGGATGCTCTACTTTTTCCTTGAAACAATTGACATAGACATAGTCATTGCCAAGCCCTTCCATCTTCGTAAAATGAAGACGCATATGCTCACCTTCCATCTTTTTTTCGTTTATTTTATATTTTACTCGTTTTTCCAAACTAAACCACTGAAATTTTACCATAAAAAAAAGGAGAGTGCAACGCACTCTCCAATAGAATCTCGATATCGTCTATTTATCCGTCAAATAAATAAACAGCCGGCTTCATTATACTGTGAATGTAAGATCTAAATAATACATATACTGCCCTTCCACGATCTGACCGTCCACGGCACTGACTCCAAACAGATATCGCTCTTTTCCCCCTTCTCTCGTAGATCCATAATACGCCCATATCGGAATCACATTACATTTTCCATCCGTATAACACACATAGACATAATTTAGCTCCACCCGGTCTATCATTATCTTATGGACATCTGCATAGGCATTCGTCTTTTCAAATTTCTGCATATAGTTCTGCGCCGCTGCATCCACCTGTTCCAGGGTAAGAACACTTTCAATTCCGATTCCGGTCTCTTCCACGTCATATGGCGCTGACTGTATATCTGCCACAGCCACGCCGTCAACATCTACCGCAACCGTGATCACCTCTTCCGAAGCCGGCAGTTGATTGGCAATTCCAAATGTAAAATTATATGCACCGGGTGTCCCAGCTACCGGAATTCCATCCCTCGTACGAGTGTAACTAAAGCAGTACGCACAATCGTTCAACGTACTCGGATTCATAGATGCGGCATCTTCATTTGCAACGAGTTTTGCTCCAATACCGGTTTCAAAGCATGTGAAATCGTCATATCCAAGTTTTGCAAGAAACTCATCGGCCTTTGCCTCCGCCTCTCTTATATCCAGCCCCTCCACGGCATCTTCCTCTGTTTTCGGCCGCACTGTAATTTTCGCTTCATATGAATACATATCATACCGCATGTAACGCATGCTGGAATAAGGATATGCATTCGAGTCATAATATGCACATGTATATACATACGGGATCTCATCGATTTCACCATCCACGCGACCAAGACTCGTCGTGATTCCATCTGCAATCTCATATGTATAAATAGCCTTTCCTGTTTCCTCTGTGACCATTGACTCATCCCGTTGATCTGCAAGCCAGTCCTCCGTTTCCAAATCCGACTGAATACCATTTTCCCATATTGCATGAACGGAACTGTTCTCCGTATCTGTCTGTAACTGTAATTCCTGCTGTCTTTGAAGTAATTGATTCTGTCTGTTTGCAAGCTCCTGCTGACTGCACACCTCATACGGTTTGACCTGCTGCAAAGTCCCCTCGTCAAATATTGTATAGACATGCTCCTTTAGATATGCCTCATCCACTTCCACAGGTTTTGCCCCATAGCAGTGACTTTCTGCAAGCTTTCCACCGCCTGTCGCATCGGCATCCACCGTGAATGTGATTCCGGAATCACTGATAAGCTCATAGGTCAGATGTCCTGTAATATCTGCATCTGCAGATGTATCACTCGCCAGCTCGTCGTTCTTCTGGTAGTCCTTCGCCAGTTCATCGCCCCGGTCTTTTCCGCAGCCGGCAAGCGCCAGACATGTTACCCCTAAGAAGATCACTTTATTCCATCGTCTCATGATACTATCCTCCCCTTTTTATAGATCAAACGGATTTGCTACAACCTTGGAATACACACCCTCGATAATCTGTCCATCCACCGCACTGACTCCAAACATGAAACATTCCCGCGGTGAAGCATCTCCACTGTATCTTGATGCAGGCCGGGAAAAACAGCGCCGGTGCTGCAAAGGAAGATCGGATCTGCAGTTTCTTGATATGGATTTTGTTCAAACTGATATCCATAGTATGCCCACACGGGAATCATATTGTAGTTTCCATCTGTATAACGCACATAGGCATAATTTAGCTTTACATGTGTTATGGTGATCGCCTGTGTCACATTCTTCGTGATATAGCCCGGTCGTTTATATCCACTCATGTATTTCTGAGCCGCTGCATCCACCTGTTCAAAGGTAAGATAGGACGTGATACCGGTTCCTTCTTCCTCTAATTCATATTGATTTGCCTGTATCTTCACAGTTGCAACGCCCTGTGCATCCACCGTAACATCGATGGTCTCCTGCGGAGCTGTCAGCTCCCCCGATACGCCAAACCGTAAATCATTAACACCTGCTGTAACCGCTGTCGCAATCCCATCCATCTTCCGGCTATAAGAAAAGCAATACCAACGATCGATCAGATTAGTTCCCATCGCATACGGATCTTCCTCCCTTTCCCTGTAAGCACCAATCTCCGTTCCACAACACACAAAGTCTCCATATCCAAGCTTCTGTAAAAATGCATCTGCCAACGCCTGTGCATCCGTCTCATCCAGATCCGGAACTTCATCCCCGTTCTCCTTCGGCCGCGCAAGAATCTGCTTCCGATATCTGTCGTACCGCATATATAAGGTAACCCAGTTTACATTTTCTTCGCTATCCGAAGCCTCCCGGTAATACGTCTCATATACATACGGCAGGCCATCAATTTCACCATCCACTCTTGCCCGGCTGATATTCTTACCTTCTGCATCGACATAGCTATACGTTTTCTGGTTGTCTGCTGTGACCGGTATTCTCGGATCCACTTTTTCTTCTCCTGTCAAGGTTGTATGTAGCGCCTGTCCCTTCGTATCGGTAGTGCAGTTCAACTCACTCATATCTGCAAAAAATCCATCCTTCCAGATCTCAGAGATGGCATCCGTCTGAGACGCCGATTGTTCAACTGCCTTGTCTATCTCTGCCCAAAGAGCATCTCTTCGGTCATCCATCTCCTGATCCGTACATACCATATATGGTTTTACTGACTGTGCCGTTCCCTCATCAAACACCGGATATACCTTAGATTCCACATAGGAATCATCAAACACCTGTGTTTTTACTCCATAGCACCGGCTGCCAGAGAGCCGCTCGCCTCCTGTCACATCAGCATCGACCGTAAATGTCACATTGTTATTTCCGGCAACCTGATAGCTGATATTCGATGGCTCTCCCGCCTCAAATGTACCTCCCTCAGCATTTTTCTGATAATCTGAGGCAACATCACCTCTGCCTTTTCCGCATCCTGTCAATAGCGAAAAAAACATTCCTATGCATAGCACTTTTATCCATCGTTTCATCTCGGATTCCTCCCCCTTCTGATTTGATGGTTTCAGTGTAGCATAGGAATGTATCAAATTTGTATCTATTCCAGATAAATATTAAATAATCGCAATTATTACAGACTTGCGAGTGTCTGACCAAGTGCCTTCAGTTCATCCTCTGCGTCCGGACCAGGTGTTCCGTTTACTGCGATACCCTCGCCATTTACAACAGTTGCGCCATCTGCAACGATACGATCCTCCCAGTCACGCATCCACTCTTGATTTCCCCAGCCGTAAGAGCCAAACAGTGCAATCTGCTTTCCAGCGATCACGCCATCAAGCTCACACATAAATGGCTCCATCTGTGTCTCTTCGAGCTGCTCTGCACCCATAGATGGGCAGCCAAGTGCAATCACGGATGCATCCTTCAATGCATCAACACTTGCCTCATCTACCGTGATCAGCTCTGCCTCACCGCCTGCGGCTGCTACACCGTCTGCGATACTGCCTGCCATCATGGCTGTATTTCCTGTTCCGCTCCAATATACAATACTTACTTTGCTCATAACTTATCCCTTTCTTTTTGTTATATATTTGGCGTTTTGCAAGTCACAGCTCAGACTGCGATCTCCCGGATTGTCTTACCCTCCAGAATCTCCTGCAGCACATGCTCCCGTTCCTCATCAAAACGCTGAAACAACTGTGTCATCTCCTGCTCATTGTGATAAACCTTCCAATATCCGTAAAAGGAAAAATTCTCTCCATCATTCTCCATAAATCCTAAGATGTCCTCGATCGGATACTCCAGGAAAGCTCCCATCTCATGTGGATATGCAATCTCTCCTCTGCTATACTGTTCCACACGCGAAAACAGTCTATGCAGCATCGCAGAAAAATCATCTGCCGGATAGCCATAACCACGCAGAAATTTCTGTACCTTCTCAGATAGAATGTAGCGTTTGAGTGCTTCTCTCCGATACAAAAATAACATGAATTTATTCGCTTTGATTTTTAGAAGATGATAAGAAATCCCTGTTCCCCGCACAAGCTTCCGGATCATGTAAAACTCCTGCATTGTCACTGTGATCAGATTCGAAGCCTTGCTTCCCTTGATCACCGGTGCACAATTGACCGCCATCATCACGGCTGTGTTTTTTTCGAGATCGTTTGATTGTTTGATTTGAACCAGTTCCTGTATCGGCATATCGTTTCCTCACCTTGATACATATAAGTTAGTCTAAGCTAACTATATGCATCATACAGGAACTTATTATGAAAATCAAGAATTATATATGAGAAAATATATCATTTGTTGTTCTGTAATGGCATCAGGACAATTCCCTGTCCATGCTCCGTCGTATATTGCAATGCCTGTAGGTTCTCTAAGTCACCAGATACCCGGAGTGTGATCAATGCTCCATTTTTAATTTCTTTTATCTCCTCTGCGTCCGGGTAAGGAATCGTCACAGAAGCAACTGGCATATACTCCACCGCACTCGCCGTGTACAGCTTATTTTCCCCAAGGACATCCCGTATCTGCACATTTTCATAGAAGTCCAGAAGTGTTGTTGTCTGCGCAAACTTCGTGTTGTTTGTCCATGCAAGCAGGATTGTCCCACTCTCTGTCATATAAACGATATTCTCCACGCTGTTATCATACTTCGTAAATGTGATCTTCCAGAGATATGCCGCATAGGTATCAAAGCTGGTGTCCGTGTAGCAGTAAAGTTCTGACGAATATGAATACAGATTGTCATACTGGATCTGCACGGAATACGGATACACACCCTGCTTGTAATAGACATCCAACTGCTTCTTCGCAAGTTCCACCGCTTCGACTTCATCCAGAAAGCCCTCTGTGATATCGCATTTTGTCATGTTACTGTCCCATGTGCCGGAGATCAGCTTGATCCGATCGACAGCCGAGAGATTTGAGGATGTATTGCGTGACATCATCGTTCCCGCTTCCAGATAATATTCCTCCGGTGCCACCTCGACGTGATTCGTCTGTTCCGTAAGCGTCCGTGCAAGCAGATATTTCGGTGCTACGATGCTTAGCACGACGATCAGCGCACAACAGACAAATAACAGTCCGACGCGTATTTTATTGTTCTGTAAGATTTTTTTCATGAAATACCACCCACATTGTTGTGCCTTCTCCAACTGTACTTTCGATCTCCAGCTTCTCCCCATGGCTTTCCACAATAGATGCCGCAAGCGAAAGTCCAAGTCCCGCACCGCCTTCTTTCCGTGAACGCGATTTATCTACCATATAAAACTCATCGAAGATTCTTTGTAAATGTTCTTCACTGATACCAACACCAAAATCCTGCACGCCAATCTGCACGCCATCGTCCGTCTGCTTCGCAAAGAACCGAATCTCACTTCCTTGCTCTGACGCCTTTCTGGCGTTGTCTATAATATTGATAAATGCGGATTTCAAAAGATTGCTGTCTCCCTCGATCCTCGCTTCCACCGTCGTACAGACAAGCGTCTGGTTCTTCTGCGCCAGGATTGGCGTCACACTCTCCGTAACCTCCTGCATGAAGTTCACAACCGAGATCGGTTGAAACTCAATCTTTCTGTGTTTCGTGTAAATAAAATCAAACAGCTTCATCGACATTGCCTCAAGACGTTTTCCTTCATGGAAAATATACGATGCCGCAAGCACCTGATTCTCCCTTTTCATCTCCTTGGAACGCAGCATGTCCGCATACCCGATGATCGTTGTCATCGGCGTTTTGACCTCATGCGTGAAATCTGCCACGAACTGTTCCTGTCGTGTCACCATTCCCTGCAGTTCATCCATATGCTCACACACTGCATCCGCCATCTGGTTGTAGGTCTGTGCCAGTGTACCTACTTCATCGTGACTGCGCAGATGCACGCGGCTCTCGTAATCGCCCTCTCCAAACTTCTTCGACGCCCGGTTCAGCGTCTCCAAAGGCTTCGTCAGAAGATAGGTAATCACAAACACTGCCACCGTACAGCAAAGCACGACAATACCTAAAAGCAGGACAAAATACCGCCGTTCATTCTCCACCAGCTGATATGTCTCGGTGATATCCCGCGCATTAATAATATTCATCTTTTTGTCCTGAACCAGACTTGTCGAACAGGAAAACAGATAATACCGCCCGGCTTCCTTCGTGATCATGTACTGCTTCTGCCCGATCACTGCGGTACTCCACAGCTCCTCCGGGCAGGAAAGTTTATTGTCGTCTGCCGCAGAATGCACAACCTCCGCACCATCGTAGAACACATAGACACCTTTGTTGTTTCCGCCCATTTTACCTACGACATCGGCACTTAAATTCTTCATCTGATACACAAGATTTGACGGGGAAGAATTGATCGTATCGAGCAAACGATACTCGATCGTCGATTGCAGCAGATTGTTCTCCTCGATCGAGGTTTTGATCTGTGCATCAAGCGCAAGCTGGAAATTCCGACGGATCATAAAGAATCCGACGGTTCCAATTCCAAGCGATAATAATATGATATTAATAATTACAACTTTATAACGAAACTTCACGAATTTTCTCTATTCCTTTAATCTTCCAGCCGATATCCAACTTTGTAAATCGTCCTCAGCTTATCGGTCAGGCCAAGTTTCTTACGGAGACGCTGTACATGCAGATCCAGGGTACGCGTATCACCGTAGCTGTCATTTTCCCAGACAAGCTCGTAGATTTTGTCCCGAAACAGGGTAATATTTCTGTTGCGCACAAATATCTCCAGCAGCATAAATTCTTTTGGTGTCAGTTCGACTGGTACACAGTCCCGCAGCACCGTGCGATTATCCGTATTGATGACAAGATCGCCATACACAAGCTTTGTCGCATCCTTATGGAACCGCCGCAGCACAACCTGTACACGCGCGATCAACTCCACGATCTCAAACGGTTTCACGATATAATCCTCAGCACCGAGATTTAATCCCCTGACACGATCATCCAGTCCTGCCTTTGCTGTCAGAAAAATCACCGGCGTTCCCGTCGGCTTGATATATTCCAACAATTCATATCCATTTACCTTCGGCAGCATAATATCCAGTAAAACCAGATCAAACGTCTGTGTCTCTATCTGATCCGCTGCCGCCATACCATCATATACACAGGTGCAGGCATATCCGGCATCCTCCAGATTCATCCGAATGAGATCCGAAATCGCGCGTTCATCCTCCACTACCAGTATCTTAATCATTCCTTCTTTTCCTCCGCCTCGATCACGACGCGTCCATCCTCGATGCGCACCTTGACCTTGTTCGTATCAATGCCTGCTGCCGCAAGCATATCATCGCTCAGCTGCACACGATGTGCCTTATCCAGCACGGAATATTCCTCATGTGTCTCATCCGTCATATCCGGTGATTCCAACTGATCCAGCATATCCCGGTAATGCTGTTTCAGGATCTTCTCTGTACTGATCTTGCCATCCGAAATCATGACAACACGGTCTACCTTATGTGCAAGTTTCATATCATGCGTGACTATGATGATCGTAAGTCCAAGCTCCCGGTTTAACTTCCGGAACAGATCCTGAATGTTCGAAGAAGTCTTTGTATCAACCGCTCCGGTCGGCTCATCGGCGAGCAGGATTTCCGGCTCGTTTGCAAGCGCGACTGCGATTGCCACTCTCTGCTGTTCTCCACCAGACATCTGTGCCGGGTAAGAATCCCGTTTATGCTCCATGCCAACTAACGCCAGCAATTCCTCTGCCTTCTCCCGCCGTTTCTTCGCGCTTTTATGGATTGCAAGCATTGGTGCCTCAATATTTTCCAGCGAAGTCAGATACGGAAACAGATTCCGTCCGCTCTTCTGCCATACAAACCCAATCTGTTTCTTCCGGTACTGCACCATCTGACGCTCTGTAAATTCCGCCAGATTCTGCCCATCCACGATAATCCGTCCGGCGGATGGCACTTCCAGACCTCCAACGATATTCATAAGCGTACTTTTTCCGCTTCCACTCTTCCCGATGATTGCCATCACCTCCCCGCGGTTGACCGTCAGGTCAAGTCCCTGCAAAGCAAGCACCTCAACCTCTTTTGTCTTATAGATCTTCACGAGAGAATCGCAGACGATCAGAGGGGCAGTTTCCGCCAGATCTGCCTCCTCCGCCATGTCGTTTTTCCTATCTTCCAATGTATCATTCTCGTATTTGTCTGTCAATAATCTCACCATCCTCCAACTCATAGACAACATCGCCAAGCTCCATCAGGTTTGGATCATGTGTTGTCATAACGATCGTCACGCCTTCTTTCTCGATCAGGTTTCGGAACAACTGCATGACCCGAAGTCCAGACTCGGTATCCAGCGCTCCGGTCGGTTCATCTGCAAACACAACCTTCGGTCGGTGTGCCACTGCCCGCGCGATTGCGACCCGCTGTTGCTCTCCACCGGACATCTGTCCCGGCATATGCCGCATACGCTCTTCCATTCCGACCAAGGCAAGTGTCTCCCTGATCCGTTCGTCAACCTCCTTCGCGGTCAGCTCCGGTTCTGCCAGCCGCATTGCAAAATCCACATTCTCATATGCATTCATAATCGGGATCAACGCAACTGCCTGAAAGACAAACCCAATTTCTTTTCTTCGCAGTTGTTCCTTCTGTGCATCTTCCATCTCCGAATACACCTGTCCATCGAAACTGACATCCCCCTCTGTCGGTGCATCCAGGGCACTTAATATATTCATCAATGTGGTCTTTCCACTTCCAGAACGTCCCTTCAATATCGTAAGTTTCCCTGCCGGTATATCAATATCGACATGCTTCAAGGCGTAGAATTCGCCGTCACCAACCGGGAACATCCGTGTAATATTTCTTGCTTCAATGATATTCATAAGCGAAACTCCTACTCCTCTCCTAATTTCAATGCCTGCGTGATATTCAGACTCCGTACCAGCCGCCGCAGGATCACGATACACAGCAAAATCATAACCAGGAGCACCGCGACAAGCTTCAACACATCCATCTGGTCGAGATAGACATAGATGCTTAAGTTATGTTTCTGCGGCAGATAAATCACACCAAATAACCGCACAAACAGATATGTCGCCACACCGCCGCAGGCACCACCTGCCAGAATCGATGGCAATGTGGAAAACAGATGCTCGTTTACAAGCATACGGTTTATCTCCTTCTCGCTTAAGCCCATCGCCCGATATACACCAAATAACAATTCCCGCTGCCGGATCGATGAGATCCAGTAAATCAGGAATCCAATCATACATAGAATCAATGCAATGACAAAGCTCAAAGTGAACATTCCGTTTGTAATCCGTATCATCGCTGTTTCCTTCATCGCATCAATATCCCGGTCCAAAGCGGTATATGCCGACAACTTCGTTCCACTCGCGTCGATCACAGCCCGTACCGCATCACTGTCCACGCCATCTGCCAGCTTGTACCATATCTCATATGGAGAAATCTTGAAGCTCTGCACCGTTTTCGCATAGTTTGCGACGATCAGATAATGCTCGGTTTCTTCTCCATCCTCATATGTATACTGTACAAAACCCGGCCACGCATCTACAACCGCTACAACCTTTCCGCTGATCGTACCGCGCACCGTCTCCTTCTTCATCACGGAATCCCCATATCTGGAACAATCCACAACATCCCCCACTTTGACCTCCAGTGCCGCTGCCAGATTCTTCGACAGAATCACACCATTTTCCTGCTGTGCCAGTTCATTTAAATATGTATACCAATGAACGTCTCTGTTTAGTTCCTCCTGCAAATACGCAGTCTCACCAAAATCTTTTGTATGGATTCCCATGAACTCACAGTTAGCAATCTTCGTTTTTCCCCGGCTTACCGATATATTGTTGGTTCGGATTACCTTTGCCATGCTCGTGCAAAGTCCCTGCTTGACCGGCTCGTCATATTTGACCGGATCTGGCTCCACATAGTTATAGTCGATATCATTGGCAGACACATAAAATGCCTGCATCTTCCATGTCTCCTGCAAACGGATATCGGCTCCATCTGCATAGCGGATCCGGTTTTCATAGTTCTGGTTGATCGTGCGCGCCGCATTGGCATTGAACAGTCCCATCGCCACGGTCAGAATCAAAAATACCGAGATAAAGCCCTGCTTGCGGAAGTTCCGCGTGATCTGTAAGAACGATGCGTACACTGCCGGACGCCACTTTTTTCTGCCGATATGATAGACAAGCTGCACAAGATAATGCAGCAACCGCAGCACAACAAGTCCCATCGCCACGATAAACAATACAGAATCTAAGAAGATCAACGGATCCATCTTCGCCCCAAGCAGTGCCCGTGCACGGATCTTATCAATCTCCTGATTGAAATTGTGAAGCAGATAGATTGAAACGCCAAGCAACACGATATCCAGAAAATATTTTTCCCAGAACATCTTCTTGTTGATCTTCTGATCAGATTTTTGCTGTACGATCGATACCCCGGAATGAATCACGACCGGAATCAGGATGAACAGAATTCCAACGACAGACGCCGCCAGTCCATAGACAAGCATCACTGGTGTAAAATGATACATCGAGAGATTCCCGGCACGGAATGTCAGGAAATCTGTGGTCGATGCAGCCAGCTTACAAAGTCCATATCCAAGTGGCGTTCCAATCAGCATTGCCACCAGACAGAGAATACACGCCTGCAACGCATAGAGCGCTACAATCTGGCTGCGGCGGTATCCCCGGCTCCGCATCATGGCGATCTCGCCCTGTTCTGTGTCGATGATCTGTCCAGTCACCATATAGATAAATGCAAGCACCAGACCAAGCAACGGAAGCTCCAATACCCAGAGCGTGATATCTATCGTTTTCTTGTCCTTCTGGTACTGCTTGAGCAGATTCAGGAACGAATCGGTAAAGCTCTCATCCTCCTTATGAAATTGCTCGATATAATATTGCACATCTGCTACATTCTTCTGATTGATCTTCGTATAATCAAGCAGCACATTGGTCGCATAGTTGATCTTTTCCGGTGCAAACTGCTTCACGATGGCATCAAAGGTTTCCTCACTTACAAACATCTCCTGTTCCATCGTATTCGGCGCTGTATACCAGAAGGTGTCTGTGCTGTCCGTCTCCTTGAAGATACCACAGATCTGCAGCTTCAGCGTTTCCCCGTCTGCATCTGTCCAAAGTGGGAATTCCAATGTCTCACCGACTGTAAAGCCGCAGGCATCCATCACACTCTCGGACAACATACAGCCATACAGATTCTCAGCATACGCATCGTAGTCCTCGCCGACAAGCACCTGTGTATGTGCCAGCATATCCGGCATATACGATACCCTCAGATATTTTCCTTTTCCACCATACGCGCCCTGTGCGGACTGTTCATCCAGCGTCAGAATAGTCTGCGTATTCACCGCCTTTATGGATCCAAGATATTTCTCCCATGTCTGCTGATACCCTTTCACACCGTCGAGCACAGCCGCAGCTGTCTGACGTTTCTCCGTCACATAAGCACCTGTTCTTCCGATCACCGTCGGATATGCCTCTGCTTCCTCACCTGCATTATGAAAGCTGTCCAGCAGCATCTTGTTGAGCGAGCCTGCCTTGAACATTGGCTGACAGGAAACCGCCGCCACAAGGAAGACAAGTCCCAGAAGCAGGCAGGTCGTCAACCATTTTTTGTTTTTAATTTTTTGTAAAACGAACCGTATCATCTTTTACTCCTCTTCCTCTGAAACTGGTCCCGCCAGTATATCTCCCTCCGAAATACCATTAAATATACATGCCACTACATCGCCCTTTTTATATTTGGATGTATCCTGTGCGCTGTTGCAGATTGCTGCATCCACATATTGTTTCTCGATATTTCCATCTACGATTTTCCACACATAATAGAAATCCCCGGATGTCTCCTTGCCTGAGTTCGCCTTCTCTGTGTAGAGCGCATCTGCCGGAATCGTGTACACATCCGAATAAGAAATCAGCGGATAGGAAATTATCTGACTTCCGGTCATATCCTCCACGGATGCGTTCCCGTCTAATTTCACATAGTACATCCGGCTGTCGTCCGTCAGACTCTGCGTGATATAGACACGATTCCCTACCGTCGTGACATAATACTCTTCCTTTGTTCCTTCCGTGATTCCGTTAGAACCACAGATGATGCCCTGTATCGTCTTTCCACTTTCCTCATCCTGCACCGATACAGGTGTCCCGTTCGCAACCTTGCTGTTTCCACCATACAATGCCAATTTCTCCTTCACCGGCGTATCAATCGCCAGAATATCCGAGTCAAGCTCCAGCTTGCCTCCGGTGTCTCTCCAGAAATCCAACACCTCGCCCTCCTGCTCAGCGCAGATTGACATAACACCTGTTCCGTCATTGTTACAGCTTGCCTCCGTATATGCTTCCTCTGACTGCTTGAGCTGATATGTATAATCCAGCGTCTGTATCTGAAAATCCAGATTCTCAATCTGAATATCGACATCCAGCATAGATGAAAGATTCGGATTTGCCTGTTCTTCTGCATCACCGTCGGTTGCTTTCTGTGCATCCGTACCGGTTGCAAGTGGTGTCTGTCCGGCAGTCAACGCTGCCTGCTTTTCCTGTTGCAGCGACTGAAGTGTATTCTCATGTGCCTGCACTGCTTTCGTACGATTTTCTTTCATATCCTCAATTCCTGACCGCATCTCCGCCAGCTTCGCGCTGCCTTCATTCGTTCGAACCTTGAGTAACACATCGCCCTTTTGCACATAATCTCCATTGGATACACAGATTTCCTGAATTGTACCTTCATATGGAGATGTGTAATTGATCCGCATCGTATCTGCAATCGCATAGCGGTTTGTATAAAACATCGAATCATAATTCGTTGGAGCACTTACCGTATATTCCTCATATGCATCCGGCCATGCAGCCTCTGATGTATAATACACTTTTTCTCCCTCAGAAAGCCCGGATATCACCTCTGTATTTACCGTGTCACTGACTCCTGTCTCAATGTAGCGCTGTTCGCGCTGCTCCCCATTTTTTACATAGACAAATGATCCCTGATCGTCCTCATAGATAGAATCGTTTCCGACATACAGGACATCTTCCACGCGGTCTCTGACGAGATAAACGGCGATTACAGAACCGACTGGCGCGCTCTTTTGAGCATCCTCATACTGCATTCGAAGTGCCGGATATTTCTGCTGATTTTCGGCTGTCAGGCGCTCCTGTGTTGTATAGGCATACTCCCGAAGCGAAATTTTCGCGCCATCCTGTATCGTATAATAACGGTCGTATTTCTCCAGAAGCTTGTCTTTGATCGTTGTATTCTGTATCTGAATATATGTATCCTCATAATCTGCAATCGTGATAACATTCATCGAGCTTGTAACCTGATTGCCATATGTAAACTGACGCACATAAGAAACATACCCGCTTGCAGTTGCCTTGAGGGTTCCATCTTCAATGATCTCCTGCTGCTTCTGAATCTGATCATCGTAATCGGCAAGCTGGTGCTTGTAAAGCAGTTCATCATAATTGGCATTTTCCTGTTCCGTCTCGATCTCTTTTCCTGTTTTCGCAGCACTGTCAGAATCTCCCAGTTGATTTTCTCCCGCCTGTTTTAGATTCAGCTTCTGTATCGTGAGCTGTTGTTTCTGCACCTCCAGCTCACGTTTTTGCACGAGCAGACTCCGGGCTTCTTCCAGATCCTGTTTTGCCTTTTGTGCCGCTTCCAGATCCGCAGTAGCTACCACCTGTCCAGCTTCCACATAATCTCCAACGTCGACAAGGACTTCTGCCACGCTGACCTGTGTCGTCCAGAACACCGCATGTTCTGTTGGCACGATCGATCCATATGCGATTTTCAGATCGCCTACATCTCCCACAGATACTTCCCGGTACGATTCCGTTCCAGATACCGGTTCCAGCAAAGCTGGCGCATCTGCATATTTCGTTCCACAGGCAACCAGAGAGACCGCGCAGAGTACACTCATCAAAAATCCCAGCTGTCGTTTTAGTTTCTGTCCGATTCTCATTTTGCAATCACCACCTTGTCGCCCTCTTTTAAACCATCTTCAATCACTGTATAGCCATCAATCGTTGCCCCAGTCTGCACCTGTACGCCATGTCGGAATCCGTCTTCATCCAGCACATAGACGTAATTGTCATTTCCCACATACACGATTGCATCCTCTGGTACATACAGGACATTCTTGAGCACATTTTTCTCGATCTCCAGATTCAGTGAATCCGAGCTTGGCCGTTTCGCTGAGTCAACCAATGTAAATGTAAGCTGCCGTTTCATCCCGGCATCCGTATCCGACGCCAGCACATCAATCGCTGTCAATCTGACCTCATAGCTTCCAACGCCAAAAGTTGCCGTAAATGTCTGTCCTACCTCAAACGCATAATCATCCTCTGTCGTCGTAGTATAATTGTCCGAGCCATACAGGATCGTTACAACTGCATCTCCGGCATACACGGTTCCATAATCAAGCATATCCGACAGGCTGCTCACAATGCCGCTTCCCTCTGCCTTAATCGTATAAGCTTCCAGTCTTGCGTCCAGATCTTTGATGTACAGTCCTGCAATCTCCTGGTCTTTCTTTAACTGCTCGATACTCTCCTGGTGTTCATCTGTCTGATTAATTGCATCCAGCTTCGTATAATGGTCGATCAGAAGCGCATCCTCTTCCACACGGTTTTCATACTGTCTTCGTTCCTCCGTTATATCCTCCGAAGAGAAGGTGACAAGTGTGTCTCCATTTTGCACGACATCTCCAACATGGACAAATACCTGATCAACCTCCATCTCATCATGATCAGGATAGTATTCTTTCCGTTCAAACTGTTCTGATTTCAATCGCAGATCGAGCACCGGCGCAATGTCTCCATGCACGACTGGCTCGGTTGTGTATGTAATTTTCTCATATTCCGGTATCGTGATCACAAGATCATCCGTCTGGGTTTTGCCGGCACATCCGCTGAGCAGTCCCACACAGAGTACCATCACGGCTGCCATTCGTCTTTTTCTTATCTTTCTCACCACAATCTCCTCACAGTATCCTTTATTTTACTGTTCTTATCTTACCATGAAAATGTATCTAATTTGTATCAATTCGTATATATTATGACAAAAAAGAACTCCAATCTGCGGAAATCCGCAAATTGGAGTTTTATACGTTCTTCTTACTCTACAACGTAAGGGATAAGAGCTACGTGTCTTGCTCTCTTGATTGCAACTGTAAGTGCACGCTGATGCTTTGCACAGTTACCAGTAATTCTTCTAGGAAGAATCTTACCTCTTTCAGAGATGTATCTCTTTAACTTGTTTGCATCTTTATAATCGATAACAGCAGTCTTATCTGCACAGAATACACATACTTTCTTTCTTCTACGAATATTTCTTCTCTTCATTGGAGCGTCTGCTCTATCTGTCTTTGTATAAGCCATTGTATTTACCTCCTTCTTTACTTGAATGGTAAATCATCCTCTATACCTTCCGGAATACTCATAAAACCTTCTGCACTTGCATTTGCAGGTGAAGGTCTGCCAGCTGGCTGATAACTTCCGCCATCTGATGAAGAACTTCCTTTGCTTTCAGCAAATTCCTGGTCTTCGATAACAACATCTGTTGTATATACTTTGTTTCCATCTTTATTGGTATAACTGCCTGTCTGGATTCTTCCAGTAGCCACGATCTTTGTACCCTGTTTCAGATACTTTTCAGCAAATTCTGCTGAACGGCCAAAAGCAACACAGTTAATAAAATCTGCGGTCTGATCACCATTTCTGTTAAAACGTCTATCTACAGCGAGAGTGTATCTGGCAATTGCCATCTGATCATTCCCCTGAGAATATCTGATCTCTGGATCTCTTGTTAAACGACCCATTAAAATTACTTTATTCATACGGAATTCCTCCTATTACTCAGCGTCTAAACGAACGCAAAGATATCTGAGAACAGGCTCCATGATACGAACATTAGCTTCAAGCTGTGCTGGTACATCAGCTTCTGCATCGAACTGAATGAAGTAATAGTAAGCTTCGCCCATCTTCTGGATTTCATAAGCAAGCTTCTTAAGTCCGC
>OLSD01001722.1_pt1 | contig 17210 bp, 12 predicted proteins | sample 1672211 | NCBI WGS metagenome assembly OLSD01 (sample SAMEA3136659, study PRJEB25190) | human gut metagenome | reverse complement strand
TTGTTTTTAAGGATCGCTTTTGTTAGTTCTGAACTTTTTTTTTGGTCTTTGATGAGACCTTTGGTTTTTTCTAATCCTGTGCTGATAATACTATTTTGTGATTCCTGCTGTTCGTTATTGGGTTCATTCAAATCGGGCACTGTGACGTATCCTTTCTGATTCCATTTTCGTTTTAGTCTTCACCAGGTTTGGTTGACATCATCTTATACAACTGCGTATCTTTCGGAAAATGATCATAAAAAGGTAAAGTTGTATCGCCAAATACCATCAGTCCATAACCTTCTGGTGAATTCACAACAAATTTTTCTTGTTCTTCTGAGATATCAAATAACCGGACTAATTGTGAACGGTCAGATTTTGCTTGATTGAGCATCATGACGAAATCACTATTTGAAAGCATCCGCCGTGCAAGGTCCGAAAGTAAAAGTGTCTCCACATTCTGTGTAATCCCAGTTGGAATTGCCCCCCACTTTCTGGCACGACTCCATAATTCAAAGAAATAATTTTCAGAATACTCATTTGTAAACAGTAATTGCATTTCGTCGATATACAACCAGGTCCGAACGCCTCTTTCCCGGTTGGTAGTGATCCGATTCCAGACTTGGTCCAACACGATCAACATCCCCATTGTTTTGAGCTGTTTCCCTAAATCTTTGATATCATAAACAACGAGCCGTTTGGTAATATCGACATTTGTTTCAGAGGAGAATACTGACAAACTTCCTTCGATATAAATTTCCAAGTCCGTCCTCAATTGGTGCGCTTCTTCTTCCTCTTGCTCTTGTAAGATGTGATAGAAATCTACAAAAGTTGGCATCCGATCGCTAACCGTTTCATACGTTCGACGACATACACGGTCGATCAACGTTTTCTGGGTAGAGGTTAGCCCCAATGCGCCGCCAATGATCAAGTCGAACAATGAAATCAAAAACTCCGACTTTAAAACAACCGGGTCACTGTCATCTCCATAGTTTTCGTTGATATCCATTGGATTGATCGTGGTAGCGGAATCACTAGCGATCTTGATAATCTCACCATTGAAATTTTTACCGATAACGGAATACTCACGTTCAGGATCAATAATGATGACTTCATCTTCGGCATCACGCAATAGTACATTTACGATCTCACGCTTCACCGAGAAACTTTTACCAGAACCAGGAGTTCCTAGAACAAATCCATTGGGTGCTTTTAATAATTTCCGGTCAAGAGATAAAATATTCTTTGAAATAGCATTTACGCCATAATATTTCCCATTTTCTTGAATTAGATCTGAAATAGTAAACGGCACAAATATCGCAGTGCTGGCAGTCGTTAGTGTTCGATCCAATGGCAATATATTATTTCCTAAAGGTAAGGTTGCGTTCAGCCCAGCCTCTTGCATAAATTCTAACTCGATGATCTTAAATCCAAATTGTCGACCAATAGAAGATACCTCGTCATGTACTTCTGTTAATTTTTCAACTGTTGGGGCATGGAAATGGATACTTCCAGTCATCGAATAAAGCTTTTGACCCTTATTCTGTAAATCATCAACTAAATTTTTCGCTTCTGTTAGCGAATAAGTCAAATCATAGGAAAGCATTTCAAAATCGTAGCCGTTTTGTAGAGCTTTTTTCTGTTCATCCACTTTTTGTTGTTCCATAAAAGCTAATTTGGTCTTCACTAAGTCAAATGCTTCATCTTGCTCAAGTGGCTTGATATGTAATGTAATCACCAACTCTTGAGGGATTTCTAACAGTTCAAAAATAAAAGTATCTGCTAGTTCCGATGGATATTCTTGCAAATAAACGGTTTTGGCATAATGATCATCCATTTTCAAGTAGTTTTTGTTTTGTTTCAGTTCAATCACTTCTGGTAGGATATCCTCAATCTCTGGTTCTTCCTTATCGCTTTTTGTTAATAAGATATCAGACAAAATTGTCAACATCTGTTTTTTCTCAAGACGGTTGATCCCACTACCTAATCGACTCGCAAACATTGCAAAGCGATCTACAACCATTTCCAGCTCTTTATGAGCAAGTTTTTCTGTTTGATGTTGCTGGATGAAGGTAAACAAAATCCGTTTCTTATAGCCATTTTTTCTTCATCCAGTTTTCTGGAAATAACATCATTCATTTCTACGCGATAAGGGTCTAAAAAATCATTCTTTTCTTGGTAGTAGAGAATTGATTGCAATTCACTCAACGGTCGTTTCTTTTTGTAGACAGTTAACTGTAGCTGGGTTTTACTACTTAAAGAATTAAGGAAATCACAATATTGCGAGAAAATCTCAATCTGATTCTCTTCTGATGAAAGCTGATAGTTGATATCTTCTAATTCGACTGTGATGGAGTACGTATTATCATCCAGTTGACAAACACCGCTGGGAAAAATTGTTTTAAAGTAAAAAGTATCGCGCAAAAAATCCACATCTTGTGGATTTTTTTTCTGTTGTTTCTTTATATTTTTAGAAGTCTTCTTTAAATTTTTATGATTATTCTTTATTTTTGACTTTAATTTCATCATCGTTCTTGTCCGCCTAATTCTTTACTTTCTGACATGTCTTGCTGACCATCATTCTTTTTTCGTTTCTTTTTTCTAGTTCCTGTCGAAATATGGTATTTAAAAAATTGCTTAACATAAACTTCAAATGATAAGCCATTTCGTTTGAACCATCCAAAAGACACGATTGGAATAGAGGCAATGATCATCAACCAACTGATGATTTCGATTGGCATTTTTAACCATGCAATGAATATCAGTGCGATCGCGACATTTACCCCGCCAGCAATACAAAGACACAATAATTGTTTTAGATTCATTCCTGCTATTACTTTTTCTTTGTATTCTTTGATATCTTTTGGAACTTTTACTTCTATTGCCATATCTCCCCTCCTTATGATGCAGATATTAGTGTTTTGGCCCATCCTTTAGTTTTATTGATAGCTAGTAAGATTCCAATCATATAGATCGTTAATCCTAAAATAATCCCAAACATATGGGTGCCAACGTCTTCCATTATTCTCATGAATAGCATTGGATATGTAACTAAAACCAGGGCGATAAAGGTTGACTGCAACCCCGTGGCGGCAAAATTTTTAAAGAAGCCTTTGGTCATAGCAGAAAATTCTTGGCTTGGCAGAGCCCCCATCGGAATTGGTGCCATCGCGCTAAAAATATAAAGCTCCATAAATCGTAAATAAATCGTTACCTGAATCAACGTCCGTACAACAAGTGACACTAAAAATAGAATGAACATAATTAATAGCACAGCGATTTGTGACCAGAAGTCTAGATCATTTACCGCCTGTTCTACTCTTGCTGCTACATTCGCTACAGTTTTTTCGTCACCTACTTGTAAAATTTTATACGTTAAATTAGAAGTAATCACTATGATTCCGTCTAACAAAACTTGGATTTTTAAAATAACCACATAACAAATCGCAAATTTAATAAATGATTTGATGATCATTTCAAACCCAAGCATTGGTGCTCCTCCAGCTCCCTCAACCTTAAGTGAAATTTTTTGAAATTCCAAAAGAATAAAGATGGCTAAAATAGACAATGAAAGCGGAATAACAACTAGTTCCTGTAAATCTACTACTAATTTATATGCATCATACATGTATCCTGATAGATTCTTACTCAGAGTGTATTTTAAATCATCTCCATTCAAATAAAACATGATTTGATTAAAGAGCCACATTATCGCTGATGTCATAAATTAAATCCTGCTTTCAGTGTATTATTGTAAAAGTGAAGAGAAATCAAATTGAGTTGCGAACCAGCCTGCAGCAACTAAAATCAATCCACCACCGACAATTTGCCAAATTCCTTGCTGTAATTGCGGACCATTTTTATCTTTTAATGCACCAGCTAAAATGACCGTTCCCCAAATTAGCCAAAGACCTCCACCTACTAAAGTGAAGTTTGATACTAAACTAAAAACTTTTTCTAATAAAGCTGCATCTTTCATTTAAACATTTCCCCTTTTTTGAGTTATTTATTATTTGTTACTACTTTTAGTATATGGTAATTTTTCAACCGATGTTTGCCAGTTATTTCTAAGTTGAGAAATTTTAGAAACTCCCTCTCTCAAATTTTATAATTGACTAATTTAGTCAATATATGTAAGAGGTCTTTATCAAAAAGCAGACTAGCTGAGAAGAATAGTTACTCTAAAAAATTTTAAAATTCGTTATTTGGGACACAATAAATTGATTCATCTATAAAACTTGGAACATCTATCCATTTTTTTCAAACAAATGCACAGCGCTTAAGAATTGATTCCTGAAAATAAGTCAAAAAATCAAAAATGCTCAAAATAAAAAGAAGCCACTTTTGGATTCACCATGATTTCCGAGTGCCAGACAGTCCTTATATCATCTTCTACTAGTTTCACTCAGCATCATTGACAAGGATTAAATTCCTAATAATTACATATGTATGTTACGTAGTGGACGGTGTAGAGAGATTACGTTCATACATATATGAGTCTGTCACATCCCCTAATTTTTTATAGTTTTTATGTTTGACAATGTCATATTTTTCAGAGAGGAAAGGATTTGCTCCACGTATTTTTAAAATACATTGTTGCCCTTTCAAACTGGCTACTTCATCGGGGTCCATCAAATTACGCCCCAACTTTTGGAAACTTTCATTGAATGATCCATTTGAGCCTTTAGTGACACTGACATTTCTTTGTTCGATCGTTTCTTTACCTAAAAGTTTAGAAATATATTCATGCGTACTTTGTTCCATCCCACCTAAATATAAAAAGACGTCACTCGTACCAATAATGGTTTCCCAAGTGTCTTTATACAACGTTTTTAACTGACTAATATTTTGTAAGATCACATTTGTTGAGATTTCTCGACTTCGAATAACCGAAATAACTTTCTCAAAATCCGGAATTTGACCAATATTGGCAAATTCATCTAGAATACAGCGAACATGACATGGTAAACGTCCTTTATAAATATTATCTGCTTTGTAGACCAGCATATCAAAGAGCTGTTGGTACATCATACTGGCTAAGAAGTTAAAACTGGTATCTGTATCTGGCAGTAAAATGTACAAAATCGTTTTCCGATCCCCAATGGTGTCCAATTCTAATGTATCTTTAGAGACCAAGTCTTTGATACTAGGAATATCAAACGGAGACAACCTTACCCCTAAACTAACTAAAATACTCTTGGTCGTCTTATCCCCTGATAGTTTGAAAATTTTATATTGCGCAACCGCGAAGTTTGTTGGATCTTTCTCTTCTAACTCATTGAACAGCACGTCTAAAGGACTGACGAATCCAGGAACATTTTCGTCAATATCTGCTAGACGTACCAATTCAATCACATTTCCTAATGTGCGATCTTCTTCAACAACTTCTTGGATCAAATAGCTAAAAATCGCCATCAATAAAGCAGTCTCTGCCTTTTCCCAGAAATCATCGCCACCTTTTTTATCAGGATTTGAAGTGTTTTTAATCAAATTATTTACGATTTTTAGAATATCGTCTTCCGTTCTTATGTATTTAAATGGATTGTAGTGATGGGTGTCACGCCGATTGATCAAATCAAAGACTTTGATATTGTAACCCGCTTCCTCAAACATTTTTCCTGTTTCCATCAATAACAATCCTTTGGAATCACTGACTACATAGGAAGAATGCATTTGCATCAGATTCGGTTTTACATAAAATCGCGTCTTACCACTACCGGCTCCTCCAACCACAACGACATTTTTGTTACGGTTAAAATTATCTTTACCAGTAATTTTCATTCGTCCTGACAGGGATAAACTCTCTGTTTTAGTCAATATGATATTAAAACTCTTTTTCTTCGCCAAAAATGGTTTGATATCTCGAAATTTCCCCCATTTTGCACTTCCATATTCTTCATTTGGGCGTACTTTTTTTTCATCAAACGTTTTGTATAATACTAGTAATCCATAAGAAAGAACAAAAGCGAGCCCTCCCAGTAATGACTTTACGTTAAATGAGAATTGGAAGGAAAAACTAGCTATTTCATCAACTGCGTGAAGAAAAGATCTAGCTATTTTTTCCACAAATGTTACGGTTGTATTTTGATCAATCGTAAATAAAAAAAATGTACGATTCCCTATATACATTAATGTACTCACCACAACTATGTGGACTACCCATAAAACATATTGAGACTTTTTCAAGTGGTTGTTCATCCCTTTCGTTACTTAATTTGAATATAGCGTTTATGTGATATTATCACTAACGTCCGTAGCCCTCCGAGCGCTGGTGATCATTTTTACTGCTCACTGATGCTCGTCCACTAGATTGTTTTGCATTAGTTGGATTATTCAGCACTCTACTAACAGAATCCCTTAATCTTACTTTGTCAGTTTCTGTCTGTTTATTCAAAGTAGAAATGGAAGATATACTCGTCCGAGCTGATTCTTGTTCTTGCGTTTTTTGGCTCGTCTGCGTTTTCTGTTTTTCAGCTGTTTGCTTTTCATTGTCTATCTGAGCCACTCGTGCTACTCGCGTATTAAAATCAGGGGTAAGAGAGTGGTGCTGTCCTAGTTCTTGCACTTTAGCTGAGCGTTCGGTAAATAACTGTTCACGCTTCGCATTTTCTCGATTAGCTAATCGATTTTGCAGGGGTTTCAATAAGTATTTATCAGCAACCCACACACCTAGCAACGTAAAAAGGGCAGGAACTGCTATAGCTGCTACTGAAGCAATAAGTGTACCAGAAATCGCTGGAAGAGCTGCGGTTAACAGTAAAGGTAAGCCGAAAGTAGCTAACCCAACAAATAGGGCGACTCCAATTAACGTTTTCACTTTATTTCTCCATAAACGTTTGGCGAAATTGGTTGTCGTCATCAATGCCGCATTTTTTACTCGAGTAGCAAACGGCAACCGCTGTCCGTTAGCATCCAACCCTTTTTTCAGATTTTGGTTTTCTTCTGATGAACGCTTTTCAGAATGGGCAATATCGAATGTTTCTTTTATTTTCTTTCCGATTGGAACAAAGGTTTTAGCGTTAAGATTACTTAATTTTTCCTTACCAAATTTATATGGTCTAGCCACTACTTTACCGACTGGTTTTAAAGGTCGACCAATTGTTCTAGCTGTCGAGCGCACCGATTTTCCGATGGATTTAAAAGGTCTAGCAATTGTTTTTGATCCTTTTTCTAGCGCTGCCACTGTCTTAGGAAATCTTTCCTTAGCAAATCGCTGGACTCTCTTGGAAGTACGTGGAATGATTTTAGGTACGGCATTTACTAAACGTTGACCGACATAACTACCAATAATCACGCCTCTTAACCAGTTGACTACAGCGGATCCGTGTAATATTTGTGTGCCAGTAGGCATTAGCGGAAGAGCGCCAGCCATCGCACTAAAAAACGCCATCGGTGCAACCCACAGTACTTGTCTTGCTAAAAACAAATAAAATGAAGGGCGGGTCAGCACCTGATACCATTTCTTTTTAAGATCTTTATAAGTAATTTCTTTTAACTCTTCGGCTTTTCCTTTCAATTCTGCCGTATCTTGCTTAACATTTTCGAGTTCCTTAGCTAGCACCTGAGGATCCTTTGGCTGTATCTCTTCTAAAAATTCAGCTAATTTTTTTTCATCGCCAAGAATTGTCTTTAAACCTTCACATAGTGTTTTATTTTTAGTAAGATCGATTTCTATCTTAGATCTTGCTGCTTTAGACTTCTTCGATTGATCAAGGAAAAAATTATTGTACGGTCCATATTTTTTTAATTCTTCATCGTGCTTTATCTTTTGTTCGACAAACGCGACCTGAGATCGTAATCTTTCTACGTATGCTAACTTTAGATCCTCAACCGAAACTGATTTTTTCACACTATCTGTTTCATCTAATGTACTGTTGACGTTTTCCGGCATAGAAGTTTGGTTCATGTCACCTTCTGATACTGAACGTAAATCTGAAGAATCCTTTGGTAGTGGAACTTGATTTGTAAAATTATTTATTTCTGAATCGCTATTGGGTGTAGACGGTTGGTCTAAGGAATCTCCTGGTGTTAAAACTTGGTTTGTAAAACTGCTTAATTCTGGAAATTTATTGAGTTCAGCAGTTTGATTTGTAATTTCCTTTGATAAACTAACTTTACCATTAACATAACGCAATTTAACTCTTGGTATAAGAATTCGGTCAAATTGGTCAAAACTGTGACTTGGTATAGACTGTTCCGTCATTACTCCGGGAGCCGAATTTCTACGAACTAACTTGTCATGATTCTTTAAATCTTGAGTTGTAGATAATGATGATAGTACACGTTCTGAATTGGTTAAATTCCGTAACTTTCCAATGTAACGCAATGGAATATCATTTTCAAACCTTTGAAATTTGTCAAATTGTGTATCATCAAATGGTTTTTTCTCTGGATCTAACTCAAAATCTGATAATTTTAAATGCCGTTCATGAAGACTGTCATCATACATGGGTGAAGATGTTTCTCGATCTTCTGAACGTAATGGAGATTCAGATGGCATAGCTTCTGAACGTAATGGAGATTCAGATGGCATAGTGAGTTCTGGTGCACTGTTTCGGCGACCTTTATCTGTTTGTTCTCTATGTACTTCATGTAATGTGTGACTAATTGATCTAGATCTTGCTATTCTATTTGGTCTACGCTCCTCTTGTTGGCTAAGTCCATGAATAAAATTTGCTTTAGGACCTTTCTGGAGCACGAGGGAGTCTTTTTCTTCTATATTAAATTTATTGATTAGATTTTTCACATGGCCAGGGACAGGTCTATCATTTGCCGAATCCTTTTCTGATACACTATTTGCGAGACTATTAGTAGCTTGAATTTCAGGCTTAGCTTGCTTTCGCAAATCGTCTTCTGATCGATTGAAAGAATTATTCGTTTGCTGCTTGTTTCCTTGTGGTAGATTACTTCCATTTTTATTAGGTGTTTTTACTGATACTGTTTGGTCGGGTTTTGACTCTCCATTCTTTTCAAACGCTGCAACCCTTTCTGATACATTCATTTGGTCTTGATTTTGTTCTAATACACTCCCCCTATCCTGTCTTTTTTTCCTCCTTATAGTGCCTGTCTCTACGAGAACTTTTTTCGCCTTGTCCTTTCTGTTTTCTACTTCCTCCCTCGTAATATCAACTGCAGTAGCTTTTGCATACATCTCTTCCAAAGTATCCGTTTTTATTATTTCAAAATTCTCAGTTCTCATGAATTCTTTAACAAGCTTCTTAATTTTATCAACAATCACAGCATCTGTTATTGTTTGGCCTCTAACCTTATCTAGCGCATTTGGCGTATTTAGCGTATTTGGCGTATTTGACATCTCTTGCATCATTTTTTGATTTTTCTGACTAACATTATTTAATTCATTTAATTTTTTGTTACAATCTGCTACTTCGTTTCGTTTGTGCTGCTTAAGCCCAGTAAGTTTTTGTTTCGATTGACTGATCTCACTAGCTAATATTTCGGCCAGATCTTTATTCTCAAAGTACTTCGTTTTTTCATCTATTGCGATGGCTCCAAGATAATCATTACTTTCATGACTATTATTAGATAAAAAAACGTCCTTTGTTTCTAATTTTTCTATTGTGGCCTTATCCCTTTCATGCTTTACGATCTTCGTTTCTTGTTCCTTTTCTAATACATTAATTTTTTGTTGAAGTTGCTCCCCGCTGATTTTTCCCTCGGCGTGTTCGATTCTTGCTTCATACTCAGTTTTTTCACTTTGTAATTCAAACACTTTACGATCCCCAGCCATCCGTCGAAGTACTTCAAATTTAAAGTCATCTAACATATCTTGCACTTTTAAAAGTGCAGTCTTTTCTCCATGATTCTCTTGGATTGACTTTTCACAAAGAGTAAAGACATTTTCTTGTTTAACAGAAAACGACGATGCTTCTTTGATAAACTCTGACTTTAAATTAGATTTATTTTGCCATTCACCGGTTTCGTTCTCCAATATATTCTTTCTTACCAAGTAGTTCATTCCTCCTCCATCCTTCTTGGATCATTCTACTAGATCTATTCTAATTGCATAATAGCGCAATTTATTAAATCTGATGTGCAATTTCACTACGACCGTTGTTTATTTGGAAACCATTTGTTAGACTATTTTTAGTATCTATACTGGTTTTTACTGCTCCCGTAATGGCATCTTTCATACTCTTTTTGTCATCTACTTGTTTATCTGATACACCCACAGAATTTTGTTGTTGCGCTACTACCCAAATTGGTTGTAATTCTGGAACTTGTTCATCTTTAAGTAATGGGACCTTATCTGTTTCTTGGCTTAGGTCTTGTTTTTCTTTGGCCAATGCCTTTCTTGCTTGCCGTTCATCCCATTTGTTCTTAAGAACTTTATATCCTTCTCGAAGTTTAACCCCAGTCCATTTTGCTCCGTTCCAAAGCTTAGCTCCAGTCCACTTCGCTACTTCCCAAATAACCTTTGAGATTTCCCAAGTCCATTTTAATAATTTCACAGTCAAAAATCCCAAGCCCCCAAATAGACAACATAAAAGAAACAACATACTACGATCTTCAGAATCCATCACTTTTTCCTCCTTTAAATTTTTTTATTTTTTTGTTTATTTTAATCATACCTGACTTTCTAGCTGGCTCCATCCTATTTTTTCCAAAAAATAAAAAAAGATGGCACTCGTAAAAGTTGTCCTTAGGAAGAATATAAACACGCCTCAAAATTCGACCAAAAAATTGGCGTTGGCACTTTTGAAATTTTTAAAATATCCGCATTGATTCGTTCAAAATTCAGGGAGAGATCTGTTAGTATCAAGTCATATTGATTCAACACCTGGTAATCAATTGAAAAGACATCTTGTTCATAAATATCAATCTGCTTAAAAAAAGGATACTTGTTTAAAATAATATTTTTATAAAGTAAAGCGACGCCAATTTCCTGTGTACTTAAAACCAGAATCGACTTTTCTTTCACTTGTGGTTCGATCATATGTACTAATTGATTGGAAGAAATAAGTAATTCCAAAAATAAGTCTTTATGTAATAATTCACTTTTTTCAATAAAGCTCAGTTCTGCAACTTCTAGCGAATGATGATACGCTTGCCAAATCTTAGGATTGTTTTGCATCACTTTTTGATAAAATATATCCGCATAACTGACTTTAAAGATCATTAATTCTTTATAAAAATTGATAAAGTCAGATAAGTAGTCAATTGTCCTTTTACTGACCGATCCTTCAATATTAAGTAAATAATAAAAATGAGTAAGAAAAGTTTCAATTTTCTTAGGCATGATTGTCTGGCGATTAGTATCTGTTGTAAAGAGCAAACCGAAATAGGAACTTAAGACATTCGCTACATTATTTCTAGTTACATTAAACTTATATTTTTGACTCATCAACGTTGTAAAGACCGTATCTTTTTGAATTACTGTTAAAAGTTCAGTGACAACCATTTCTTTATTCTCCAACTCATCTTCCGGTATAAAGTGTTTATGACCTATACGAATGATCGAAAGAAAAATGTAATACACCGAATAAATAATTTTAGGAGCACTAGCCGTTTTATTTTGTGCTTTAAGACACCTACGTATTAATTGATAGATAGAATCAAAATAAGCAAACTCTTGTATTCGATACATCTCTTTAAACATACATGCAAATAAACGTCTAATTTCCGTTTCATTGCCAACTACCATTAATTTTGCTTGTAAATCGATCTGAATATTTATGGTCTCTGTATAAAAATAATTGTTTATTTTTGACACAATCCTGCGAATACTTGTTTTACTCAAAAATAAAGATTGAGAAATTTCAGTTAGTGTTGGTTCGTATATGACTATGTATTTTAGTATTTTGACATTAATTGAATTATTCAGTATTTTTACAAAAATATCATCTAAATTGACATTGTTCGGTATCGTCAAACTCACTTCTTTGTGATTATTTACCTCAATATGAACAGGAAAATAGGAATCATTGAAGTGTTCAATATCAGCAATTAGTGTTTTATCGGTAATTGTCAGCTTCCTTGCTAGTTTGTTAAGATTGGAAGACCTAGTATTTAACAAATAAAGTAAGGTAACTTGCCTTTCTAATTGCTTTTCAAGTAACCCCATAAGTACAAAACTCCCTTCTATTAAACATCATGTAAGAGTATCGTACAGTCAATTCCTTTAATTTCCCGTATGTTTTTTTCTAGTTTTAGAAATTTAAGTTCTCAAAAATATTTGAATTGTGTTAAAATATAAAATTTAAAAATCCACACATATAGAATATATTTATTTCATTTTTTAAATAACAATAACTAAATACAATAATAACCAATGTAACAAATAACCATGAACGATTTACTATAAAGTTAATAAAAAACAAGTATAGAAATTTATAAAAAAAACACTAACATAACAAAAATATATGATAAAATAATTTATATACCATAAGAGAAAGGTGGGAGGAAGCGATTTCTAAGATTTTGAAATCCAAAATGATGATGAAAGAACTTAATATACTGGAAAAAACTTCAGAAAGACAAGTCAAGTTAGCATTACTTCTGGGTATGTCATCAATTGAGTGCAACACGCTAACAAAGCAATTAAATGTGACAAAAAAAACATTATTAAGTGACATTGTTTTTTTTAACCACACCTATTCACCTGTTGTCGTTAAAATTGATCAGTATCAAATCATAACATTAAAAATGCCTAATGATATGAATCTGGAAGACTTAATCAAAAAAATACTAAATCATTCTACGAACGTTCAAATCTTAAAAACTATTTTTATCAATGAACCTGTTTTGTCAAAACTCGCTGAAACATTATTTTTAAGTGAAACCAGTATTCGGCGAATTATTTTTAAAATCAATGAATATTTTTCTGAAAGAAACTGGCCAATCATGATCAAAGTTGCTTCTCAGTTACAAATTACAGGTGACGAAAGTTTTATACGGCATTTTTTTTGTAGCATGTTTCGTGAAATTTATACCCCGCAGCAACTACCACATTTTGACTATATATTTGACTTGTTACAACGTTATCATAATAAAAACCATACGTTTTCTTCAGTAAGTACATATAAGTTAATTTTAAATAGTTATTATTTTTATACGTCCATTATTCGTATCGGACAACGACACATAATTGATTACCCTTTAAAAAAAGAAACCGAAAGTGAACGATTATTTTTTGACTTATTGACAAAAAGTACCGTTCTTTGTTCGATCATTGAAAAGAAATATAATTTTAGTATTACAAAGTCAAATGTCCATAACCTATTAAGTTCATATAGTCATTTATATTTTTTTAATTCAAAAAATGATGAATTAATGGAGCAAAAGAAATTACAAAATTTAGTTCATAGTTTTTATCGTTATATGGGCATAGATATTACCTTATCTCCTAATGACATACAAAGACTAAATGACTTTATCCATTTTAATGAACGATTGCAATCCTTTAAGACGACATACATAGATCTTTTATCACAAACATTTATCAAAGAATCAGAAAAACTATTATCAGCTTATGAAAAGTCAATCGAACAAGCCGGTTTGACTGAAATCAAAGAAAACCAATTGCTTTATGAAGAATTATTTTTAGAACTGATTACATTATCTCCACAATTATTATCAACACTCCTTCCTTATAAAAAACATTTATCCATCGTCATTGTTTCTTATCAGGAAGAACGGATTTTGTCTTTCTATAAACAACTGCTGTTAAAAAAATTTCCGTCGTTATATAAAATTGATATGTATCAAGAAAATATTTTCTCTGTTGATTATGTGAAAATCAATCAATATGACCTAATTTTAACTGATATCGAGCTAAATCAAACGAAGATCTCGACTAATATGTTAAAAATATCAAAAATTCCCACTTCTGCTTTTTGGAGCAACCTAAAAGAACTTCTTTATGCATAAGGGAGTTACATCATTGCTCGTTTAACATCGGTATCACAGCATAAAAATATAGTGCGACCTGAAGTTAGTCTAAAAACTAACTTTGGACTCGCACTATAGTTATACTTTCTATCGCATAGTAACAAACTCTTCTGCACCAGTTGGATGGATAGCGACCGTATCATCAAAATCTGCTTTTGTCGCGCCCATTTTAATTGCAACAGCAAAACCTTGTAACATTTCATCGACACCAATACCAATTGCATGTAAGCCAATGATTTTTTCTTCTTCTCCTACGCAAATCAATTTCATCTCACATTTTTGTCGATAGTCATTCAATGCAAAATACATAGGTGTAAATCGTGAACGATAAACTTTGATCTGATCACTTCCATAGGTAGCCAATGCTTCATCTTCTGTTACACCGATCGTTGCAATTGGTGGATGGGTAAATACAACTGTTGGTACTAAGTGATAGTCTAGATAAGAATTTTCTTTCCCATTAAATAGCCGTTCAGATAAACGGCGACCTGCAGCAATTGCCACTGGTGTCAAATCAATTTTACCGATCACATCTCCCACCGCAAAAATATGTGGATCTGTGGTATTTTGATATTTATCAACTTTTATAAAACCACGTTCATCTAATTTTACTTGGGTATTTTCTAATCCTAATTGATCGGTATTAGGCACTCGACCTCCTGCAAACAATACACAATCACCAGAGAGTCGTTCACCATTTTCAAATACAACTGTATACTCATTGTCGTTTTTGATGATTTCTTTAGCTATATGTCCAGCGTAAGTTTTGATCCCAGCTTCTTGATACATCTCAACTAAGTTATCAGATAGCATTTTATCAAAAGTTCGTAATGGACGTTCTTTTCGATACGCCCACATTACCTCACTACCTAGCCCGTGTAAAACACCAGAAAGTTCTGCGGCAATATAACCTGCTCCTAAAACAATTGTCCGTTTTGGCAATTCTGTCATCTCAAAGAAGCCATTTGAATCAATTGCATATTCGCCACCAGGGATCGTCATTTTGCTAGGCTTACCACCAGTTGCAATCAGAATTTTTGTTGCTTGATAGGTTTCCCCATTTACTTCCACGGTTTGACTGTCTATAAAGGTAGCATATCCTTTAATTGCATCCACTTGATTACTATCCAAGCCACGTTGATACGCACCATGTAAAAAGTCAATATATTTCTCACGCTTTTCAACTAACTCTCTAAAATCTACTTTTTTTACATCTGCTTGAATCCCATAACTTGAAGCATCTCGTTCCATTGTTTCTAAAATCGTGCTGGCTTGCCACATCACCTTTTTGGGTACACAACCAACATTCACACAGGTCCCACCAAGTTCATTTCCTTCAATTAATAAAACTTTTGCACCGTGCATTCCGGCACGATTCGCAGAGGCGATCCCTCCAGAACCACCACCGACAACTATATAATCATACGTTTTCATGCTATGCCTCCTAATTTAAGAAGATGCTTGCTTTTCTTCTTACTTTGGATAAATTTTCAAGAAAAATTTCTTCTCTACTCTTTTTGTCCTTACAAAAAATAAGTTTAACACGTTTAAACAGATAATATAACTTTGATGCTTTATTTTTATTCGATTGGTTAGCGTATGCTTTTATTTTCTTTTCCGAATCATATCTCCTGGTTTTACAGGTTGTGTCACTGGCATAGTTAAAATCATCATCGGATTTGGTGCCCGATCAATGGATTCATTTTCTTCATTGTACATTACCTCAACCGTTTGGCTAAAATGAGTGAATCCTGGACCATAAAATTCGATCTCATCTCCCACAGAAAATAGATTTCGTTGACGGATCGTTGCAATTTTGGTTTTTTCATCATAAGACATTACTTCACCTACAAATTTATAAACAGGGATCTTACGACGTTCCCCAAATAATTGTTCATTTTCTGTTGGTGTATTGTAATAAAATCCTGTAGCAAGTTCCCGTTGTGCCACTTTCCATAACTCATCAATCCACTCTTGCTTGCAGACATAATTTTCAGGGTCTTCCATATAACTGTCGACCGCAGCTTTATAAACATTAGAAACTGTAGATACATAGTGGATTGATTTCATTCTTCCTTCAATCTTAAAGCTATCTACCCCATTTTCAATCAATTCCGGGATATGCTCGATCATCGACATATCTACTGCACTCATTGAAAATTCTTCTTCTATTTCGCCGTTTTCTATCAGATGATTTCTTTCTTGGCCAAAAGGCATATCAAATAATCCATATTTCCAACGACAAGATTGTGAACAGCCCCCACGATTAGCATCACGCATTGACATGTGATTAGATAAGGTACAACGGCCAGAATAAGAAATACACATCGCACCATGGATAAAGGCTTCAATTTCCACATCCGTATTTTTACGAATCTCAGCCACTTCTTCCATAGAAACCTCACGAGCTAAAACGACACGCTCTAATCCTTCTTCTTTCCAAAATTCAAGAGTTTCAAAGTTAGTGGCAGATGCTTGTGTCGATAAATGGATCGGTAAGCCCGGTGCTTCTGTCGCACATATTTCAATCAGCGCTGGATCTGAAACAATTACGGCAGAAATTCCGACATCACGTAATTGACGGAAAAATTCTCCAGCACCTTCTTCATTTCCTTCATGTGTCACCATATTTGCAGCAACATATACTTTTGCGTTATGTGCTTTTGCAAAAGCTACGCCTTCAGCCATCTCTTCATAGGTAAAGTTACCTGCGCGACTTCTTAGTCCATAAGCATTTCCGCCAATATAGACTGCATCTGCGCCATAATGAATCGCTGTCTTTAATTTTTCAAGTGTCCCAGCTGGAGCTAAGACTTCGGGTCGTTTCAATTTTCTTTTTGTTGTCATTTTTTCTCGTCATACTCCTTACTTGATGGCTTCAGGATCAATATAGAAGAAGCCAGTATCTAATTCACGATTTTGAGGATGTAATTCACTTATCTTTTTGCTTAATATTTCAGCACTTTCCTCATTCCAAGTACCTGCAAGGATTTGTTCTTTCGCTTCCACAAATGCTTTGGTAATTTTTACAAAATTTTCTCCTGGGGTAAATAAACCATCAAGTTTCCATGTACGGAACTGATGTTGATACAATAACCCTAATTCTTTTGACAGGTTGATGTCATTGCTGGCAAAAATATGGGTCCCATGAGTGTCTTCATAGATGGAATAATGTGTGTCGTCTTTCTTAGGTTCTGAAATAAACAATCCCCGATCACGATCTACTCGCTCTTCTTGTTTGGTAAAATGATAATAATTTTGCAATAAAGGACGTTTTGATTGATGAATGCAAGTAGCACCATACACTAGAATTTCTACCGGAA
>OLSD01001715.1_pt1 | contig 17265 bp, 15 predicted proteins | sample 1672211 | NCBI WGS metagenome assembly OLSD01 (sample SAMEA3136659, study PRJEB25190) | human gut metagenome | reverse complement strand
TGTAGTCCTGGGCGTAGGCATTGACCTTTGCGGAAGCATTGTCCCGCACCATTTGAAGGGTATCGATGAATATCAGGCCCGTGGAGGGAAATGCCCGCAGAGCCTCCTCGATCTGCCCCTCCAGCTCTGCGCCCAGCTGCCCGCAGGAAAAGCCAAAGCGGAGATTCTCCGGCGGAGAATCCGTCAGCTCCTGCATACGCTGCTGAACGCGCCATTCCCGGTCCTCCAAGGCCAGATATACTACATTGGTTTTTCTGGTGGGCAGCCCCACACCGCCTCGCCGCGGCTGATTTGCAGGCACAGGCACAGCACCATCCAGCTCTTGCCGATCTTGGAGTCTCCCGCTAGAATGGCGAGCCCGTCGGAGAGAACACCGTCGATGAGCATTTTGGGGTGGGCAAGAGGTTTGTAATACAGGGTATCGGCATCGATCAGTTGTAGCTTGTTCATGTGTTTCACCTTGTTTCTTTCGCTGGTAATTGTGTTTTTTGGTTTGACGCCGTACTTCCGATATCGTTTTTATATGCCTGCCCCTCGTCGTCGCAAACTCCATATCGCTCGCTTTCCGTGCAAGCACGAAAAGTCCGCTCATTTCGTTGCTCCTCCTCTCCCCAAAAAGTCAGCCGACTTTTCGGGGACCCCTTGGTCCGCGGCGTTGCCGCGCTCGCTCTTTCAAGGTCGTCGCACAGTCATATCTGTCTCGGTAACGGCTATTCAGTTGTCCAGGTACATATCCTCATAATGTGAGGAATGCGAGAGGAGCATTTTTAGGGTCCTGCCGAAAAAGTCTTTCTCGATGCCCCTCGCTGACTTTTCTCCCCTCAAGTGGTAGATCACGAGAAAGGCCGAAAATTAAGTCGCTCGAAAAAATATTTATCCCCCTCACTTGGTAGGCAGCGAGAAGGCCCAAAAATTAACCCCCTTGAAAAATTTTTTGTTTTGGCTCCAAATCGGAGCCATTTTCCTATGCAGGACTGCTCGTGGCTCCAAAATGGAGCCATTTTTCGTCTATGGCAGCAAAATTGATGCCATATCCATTCTGGAGTTCATCGGTGTGGCAGCAAAATTGATGCCATAAAAATAAGCGCCTGCCTCTTTTCAGAAGCAGACGCTCATTTCTCGTATTCAGTTTTTACCGTAGCAGCCGGATCAGCAGCTCATTGATATCCTCGGTGGGCTTGCCGCTTGCTACCAGCTTGTTCCGAAAGGGCAACAGGGCCGTTGTCAGCGGCCGTCGCTCGCCGGCGCAGAGTGCTAACACCCGATTTCTTCTATGCTTGAACATCACCACACCTCAGCAATAAACCAGCTCAGAAAGGATGATCTCTTCCGCTCGGCTGCGGATGATGTTCATCCGTCCCACCCATTCCATTTGATTCTCAGCCTTCAGCCGTTCAGTGACACCCTCGGCGTCCTTCATCTGCGCGACCAGCCGATCGAACATCTCCTGTGCTGTGTCGCCGATTTCCTTGAGATGCTCGTCCAGCTTGCCGGTCAGCAGCCTTCCCGTGTAAATGCCGTCCCTGTGCTCGCGCAGATACCGCCTGCGCATTTCTGCGAATCTGTTGTACATACTCTTCCTCCTTCACGCTCGCCGTGTGGGTTTCTATCAACATCAACATAATAGCGCAGCCTGAAGGAAAAGCCCAATGTGTGAAAAACAGATTTGCAGATTTGACCATTTTACGATTCTGTTTGCAAGCCAAATTCGCTCCATTCACCCGCTTAGAGTGGATGGAGCGAATTTTCAGCGAATATTTCCCCCATCTGATAAGGCCCTGTGATAAAAAAGCAAGAAGTTCATTCTTGAAAGTATGGGATTATCCCCTGCTTTCCTAGTAAATCCGCAATAATCCTTGATAAATTCACCTTGCTGTGATATACTTAAATTGTATAATTACAGCTATTGGAAACCGCCTGAAAGCGGGGACATTTTAATGGAACCGACCATCGAACGCTGGTACTCAATGAAAGAGATTTGCGAATACCTCGGCGTCAGCCGTGATACGGTACTCGTCTGGATAGAAAAAAGAAATATGCCCGCTGCGAAAATAGGCCGCCTTTGGAAATTCAAGGTCAGCGAAGTGGACGCCTGGATGAAGTCCGGCGTAGCGGCGGATAAGTAATTATTTTGGAGGTGCGCTATGGCACTGGAGAATAAATTGGGGCTGACAAGCTCCGCCGACCTTGCCCGAGAAGAAGAACGCCTCAGCAAGAAAAAGGTGGTAGAACTGTTTGAAAACGGCGTGCTTGACACCCTACCGGCGGGTAAATTCTCAACATTGCAGGCGATTCACAAATATCTGTTTGAAGATATTTACGACTTTGCCGGTAAGCTGCGCACGGTGAACCTGGCAAAAGGCAATTTCCGCTTTGCGCCGCTGATGTATCTGGAGGTGGCACTGGCCAACATCGGCAAGATGCCACAGTCCACTTTTGACGAGATCATCGAAAAATATGTGGAAATGAATATTGCCCACCCCTTCCGGGAGGGCAATGGGCGCAGTACCCGCATCTGGCTTGACCATATCCTGAGAACTGAAATCGGCAAGGTCGTGGACTGGAGCAAGGTGGATAAAGAGGATTATCTTCTTGCCATGGAGCGCAGCCCCATCAAGCATGTGGAGATCAAGGTGCTGCTGAAGGCGACACTGACCGACGAGGTGGGCAGCCGTGAGGTGTATAGGAAGGGCATCGACCACAGCTACTATTATGAGGGTTATACGACCTTTAAGACGGAAGAATTGTAATCAATAGCGAAATACACCACAATTATCAAGCGATAAAAGGAATGTTTGAACAATGAAAGAAGATAATATCGAACAGCAACACACGGAAGAAACTCCCGAAAAGAATAGAGTTATTGCTTGGGTAAAAGAACACAAATCACAGTTACTTCTTGCCGGAGTTAGCATCACTACCGTATTCTTAACCGTTATGGGAATAAAAAATAAAGATGCTCTCACAGATTTATGGAAGTCATTTAAAATACAAATTGAAAAATAGGCTTCATATAGTTCTAAATGGTTTGAAAAAGCAAGTCTTGAGGAACTTGAAAAAGCAAGAGAAATAGTTCAAAAAGACTTCAATAATCCAAAACTTGATTTAGATTATAGAAACGAATGTTGGAATCTTTTGAACCGTTTTGATAATGCCATAGGAAAAATCAAATGGAATGGGAAAGAATACGGATATCCTGTTCACAGTAGTAACGGTTGGCATTTGCTGAGTGATGACTAAAACATTAATTTTCAAACAAGAAGCGAGGTGCAAATATGCCCGACAAGAATTGGCAATTTGAACTTGAAGAATATATCAAGCAGGGTGAACCCGACCGAACCGAAAAAAGCGAGGCGTGGCAGACCGCCATCGGCTTGCAGGCGGTGGACGGGCTGAACACCTCTGCCTATCTGCTGGATACCGCTAAGGACCATATCGAAGGGAAAATCACCATTGATGAAGCCCAACAGCGCATCCACAACTATTATGAGCAGCGCATCACCCGCACCGAAATAGAGAACAAGACCAAAGAGGCAGATATTGTTTCTGCCAGAATCGCAAAGTTGTTGGGCGAAAAAGCCTTCCAATTCTCACCTGCCGAGTGGCTCTCCATCCACCGCAGACTGTTTGAAGGCGTGTTCAGTCACGCCGGGCAGATTCGTCAGTACAACATCACCAAGAAAGAGTGGGTGTTGAACGGCGACACCGTAATCTATGCGGATTGGAACAGTATCAAGGATACGCTGGATTACGATTTTGCCACTGAAAAACAGTTCTCCTATGAGGGTTTGTCCATAGATGCGGCGGTGAAGCATCTGGCGAAATTCGCCTCCGACATTTGGCAAATCCATCCCCTCGGTGAAGGAAACACCCGTGCCACCGCCGTCTTTATGATCAAATATATGAAAACTTTCGGCTTCCGTGTAAACAACGACGCCTTTGAAAAGAAGTCGTGGTACTTCCGCAACGCCTTGGTCCGAGCAAACTACACGAATCTGCAAAAGGGCGTTCACGCCACCACAAAATTCTTGGAAATGTTTTTCAGCAATCTTCTTTTAGGCACGGATTACGAGCTGAAGAATCGTTATATGCACATTGATTATGTGGAGGAAAGCCATCCCCAAAGTATCAATTCCAAAGTTCCAAAGTATCAATTTGATACTTTGGACTGCTCACTGGAAGAACTGGCGGTTTTGGAACTGGTCGCACAAAACCCGGCAATCAAGCAGCAAGAGCTAGTGAACGCAACGGGAAGGTCTATCGCAACTGTAAAGCGGATTATGAAGTCGCTGCAAGATAAAACTATATCCGCCGAGAAAACGGCAAGAGATACGGAAAATGGGAATTGCTGGTTTGATTTTAATTATATAGTTATATAGAAATTGTGAGGTAAACAGCTATGAAGGTTAAAACAGCATATAAAACTTTTGATGAACAATTAGCTGCGGCTGACAAATCAGCAAAAGTGCTTTTTCCGACAGCACGCCGTTCTCGACACAGCTGTCGATGTCGATGGCGCAGATGTCCCCGAAGACGCCGATGCCGATTCCGTCATAAGCGGCCCTGTGCCTGACGGCGATGGCGTAATCCGTGAAGGTGACCTTGTTAGAAGAATCAGCACAGAGGCCGTTCGTTTGATACGGCACCTTCGTCCTGCTCCCGTCTCGCTCCTCATATTTCCAGAGGCAGAAAGCACCTCGTTCTTTTAATTCCTGTGGCAGCTTTTCGTACATATCTGTAATCATCCTTTCCGGAGGGCTTCATTCTGTCCTCAATACCCACTGGAGGAGAAACGTCCAAGTGGTCCGTTTTTTTGGAGAAAAAATCTCTTCTCACTTCTCACCGGTCACGAGAAACCGTTTTGGTCTAAGGTTTTTGAAGAAAAATTTCGTTCCCTCATCTGGTAGCCTCGGCGGAGGGGTAAAACTGACGGTTTCCGAAAAATTCTTCTCTCCACTACCCACTGGAGTGTTTTGCCGGTTTTGAACGAAAGATTTTGAAAAATCCTTCCCTCAGTACCCACTGGACAGAAACTGCCGTTTTGGTCTAAAGAATCGGAAACTTTTTTTCTCCCACTACCCACTGGAGGGAAATGGGCTGTTTGGCCAAAAAGTTCTGAAACATTTTTCTCCTCAATACCCCCTTGACAGTTCGGGACGTTTTGAACGAAAGAAAATAAAAAAACCTCCGAGAAAATCCCGGAGGTCCAAAGTTCAAAATATATTTATTGATTTTTTCACATAAGTGTGATATACTGAATAAGTTAATTGAGATAAGGAGTCTGATGATATGGCCGTGAGTTATAAACCTCTAATGCATATGATGATCGAGCGGGATATTTCCAATGCGGAGCTGATGCGCCGTGCGAACATTTCCGCAAATATAATCACGAAGATCAAGAACGGGCAATACATCGCCTTGGATAAGGTAGAGAGCATTTGCCACGCTATGGGCTGCTCCCCCAACGATATGATGGAGTTTATACCCGATAACCCGGAAGGAGAAAAAAAGGATGATTAACATACGGAAACTGGAAGCGGAACTGTGGGAATCCGCCGATCTCCTTCGTGCAGGGTCAAAGTTGACGTCGAATCAATACTGTATGCCCGTGCTAGGGCTTATTTTCCTGCGCTATGCGTACAGCCGCTTTAAAAAGGTAGAGGCCGAGATACTGAAGGACCGTCCCTCACGAGGTGGACGCGTGATGCCCGTCGAGGCCAGCGACTTTTCCGCAAAGAGTGCGCTGTTTCTGCCGAAAGAGGCGCAGTACGAGTATCTTGTCAATCTGCCGGAGAATATCGCGGCGGCAGGACTTGCCAATAAAGCCGGACATCCGATGAACAGCCTCGGTGAAGTGGTAAATAACGCTATGGCTTTGATCGAGGATCAGAGCGAACAGCTCACAGGCGTTTTGCCGAAAAGCTATACCGACTTCTCCGACGAACTGCTGGCGGAGCTTCTTCGTATTTTCAATAACAGCGCACTTGATGACGTCGGCGGCGATATCGTTGGACGCATCTATGAATACTTCCTCAATAAATTTGCTAAAAACATCGCCTCTGATGACGGTGTGTTCTTCACGCCGAAATCCCTCGTAAAAATGATTGTAAACATCATTGAACCGAAACAGGGTGTTCTTCTTGATTGCGCGTGCGGCAGCGGCGGTATGTTTGTGCAGAGCGGTGATTTCGTGAATGCCGCCGGGATGAACGCCAACAGTACCATGACTTTCTACGGACAGGAGAAAGTGGAATATAATGCACAGCTCTGCCTTATGAACATGGCGGTGCACGGTCTGACGGGTGTTATCAAATCTGGAGACGAGGCAAATACCTTCTATCATGACGCACATAACCTGAACGGCTGCTGCGATTACATCATGGCGAATCCTCCGTTTAATGTGGATAAGGTCAAAGCCGAATCATGCGAAAACGCCGGACGCCTTCCGTTCGGTCTGCCGAGCGTAAACAAGAACAAAGAGGTCGGCAATGCCAACTATCTCTGGATCTCCTATTTCTATTCTTATCTGAACGAGCATGGCCGCGCCGGTTTCGTTATGGCATCCTCCGCTACCGACAGTCAGGGCAAAGATAAGGATATCCGTGAAAAGCTCATCAAGACCGGTCATGTTGACGTGATGATCTCCGTCGGTAATAATTTCTTCTATAAGAAATCGCTGCCTTGCTCCTTGTGGTTTTTCGATAAAGCGAAGGGCGAAGCAATCCGGGATAAGGTTCTGTTCATCGATGCCCGGAATTACTATACAGTTGTGGACCGCACGCTGAATGAATGGAGCGAATGGCAGCTTAAGAACCTGAACGCCATCGTATGGCTTTATCGCGGTGAGACCGACAAGTATACGGCTCTGCTGCAGGAATACCACCACTATCTGCACGATGAAGCCGAGGCCGCTGAAAATGACGATTTGAAAGATACTGTATATCAGGAATCCTTTGCCGATATCGTTTCTGCGCTGAAGGAAAAGCTCTCCGCGCTCCGCAAGACGGCAAAAGCCGAAGTGGAAGCTGCCGGGAAGCGTGACAAAAAGAGCGTGCAGCAGCAGTATGGCGATAGAATTGCCTATATTGAAAGTATGCTGACCGTTGCCAAGGAAGCGCACTGGCTCTACGAGAAGTTCGGTGACGGCGTTTATACCGATGTCCTTGGCCTGTGCAAACTGGCAACGATTGCCGAAATCGAAGAAAAGGGCTGGTCACTCACACCCGGAGCGTATGTAGGTGTCGCTCCCGTGGAGGATGACGGTGTTGATTTTGCCGAGCGTATGGCGGAGATCCACAGGGAACTTCTGTCCCTTCAGGCTGAATCCAACGATCTAATGGATACCATATCGCAGAACATGAAGGAGATGGGGATATGAGCTATAGCAAGGCACAAATAGCTAATCTGTGTACTCTGGTGACTTCTGGCGGAACTCCGCTTACCTCTGTTCCCGCCTACTATGACCCTAAAGAAGTCCCTTGGTTGAAAACTGGGGAAGTAAATTACTGTCGCATTTACGACACAGAAAGCTATATTTCGAAAGAGGGACTGGCTCGTTCCAGCGCAAAAATGATTCCTGCGAATTCAGTTGTCGTTGCAATGTATGGACAGGGGGATACTGCGGGTAGGGTTGCAATTAACAAGATACCATTGTCTACAAATCAGGCATGCTGCAATCTTGTTATAAACCATGTAATAGCTGATTATGAGTATGTTTATTATGCCTTGTGTACGCTTTACGACCGTCTTGTTGCGTTAAAAAACGGAGGTGCGCAGCCAAATCTTAATGCTAAAAAGATAAAAGCAATTGAAATACCATTCCCAGACCTTGAGACACAGCGTACAATTGCTTCTGTTTTGGGAGCCTACGACAACCTCATCGAAAACAATCAGAAGCAAATCAAGCTGCTTGAAGAAGCGGCCCAGCGGCTTTATAAGGAATGGTTTGTTGATCTCCGTTTCCCCGGATATGAGGATACACCTATCGTTGACGGTGTACCGGAGGGGTGGGAAAAGGTTCCGGTTGGTAATTTGATAAGTTATGAGATCGGTGGAGGCTGGGGTGAAGAAACGCCGACAGGAAAGTGTATTAGAGAAGCATATGTTATTCGTGGCACAGATTTATACGGTATAGCGCATGGTGATTTGCTGTCCATACCATTCCGTTATCATGTCGAAAGCAATCTATCTTCCCGAAAGCTAAAGGATGGAGATATCGTTTTTGAAGTGTCTGGTGGTAGCCGAACAGAGGGTGTCGCACGGTGCTTGTTAATAACATCGTCAATGCTTAATGTATGGAGAAAAGATGTAATGTGTGCAAGTTTCTGCAAATTGATTCGGCCTCAATTTGGCTTTTCACAATACTTGCATGATTGTATTAAACACTTAAGGGCAACTGGCAAAACGGAAGAATACGATAAGCGTAGTGCAAGCAGTATCGTTAACTACAGATGGAAGGATTTCTTATCGCAAGAGTTAGTATTAAGACCATCCGAGGAGATTTTGGATCATTATAATGGCGTTGCCAAAGAGATATATTCAAAAGCAATCAATTGTTCTTTGCAAATAGAATCGGCTAAGAAAGCCCGTGACCGTCTGTTGCCGAAGCTGATGAGCGGCGAAATCGAGGTGTGATATGAGGAAGTCTTTTGCACAAGTATTAAGAGAAGGCAACGTAGATATCAGACAAGAGTATCGTAAGCTGTATTCGATATTACATCAAGAAGCCTTTGATCATAGAACGAAATCTCTATATGAAGTTTTTGGGGAGAACTTTGCTCATTTTTATTTTCGTGGGACATGCCTTAGCATAGAAGAATTCGATCAAAAATATGGCTTCAATTTTGAAGCAGAGCCAAATGATTTTAATATTGATTATCTGGTTTCATTTTGTGAATATCTGCAAAATATGCTCTTCGGCCTGCAAGCGGCGGACTTCTCAGGAGGATATGGCGGCTTTGCATCTATGGAAGTGAACATTCCATTTATCCTCGAACAAATTCGACTTGTGATCGAAGCCATAGGATATACATCTGCAAGTGATGATGGAAAAACGATCTTCGTTGAAAAATCTCCTGTAGCTATTGCTGTATCAGAAAGCGACCTAATTCCGGCAGAGCTATCATACAAGGTGCTGGAATATGATCATTATGCCCTTAAAGGTGACATTGAAAAGAAAAAACATATTATTTTGCAACTTGCCCAGATACTTGAGGCAAAATCTAAAGAATTGCAGAAAATCTCATCTTCTTTGAAAGATGATCTGTTTTTCCTCTTTAATAATTTGAATTTGCGACATAACAATGTTGATCCCTCAAATAAAGGAAAATATAAACGAATCGTATCCAAACTTGACAAGGGGCAATTAGAACATTGGTATGACGAAACTTATCAAATGTGTCTTCTTGCATTTATGGAATTAGAGCAGGCAGAACGCAAAAAAGCATTTGATGAATTTAAAAAGCAAATTGTTGAAGGATAGGAGGTGGCGGCATGAGCTACGATTACTCAGAAAATATACTTGTGCAGGAAAGCGCCGGAAACCTTCTCCGGGACGAGCTCCAATGGGATGTGAAATTTGCATATAACACGGAGGTACTCGGTGACAACGGCTCCTTCGGTCGAAAATCGTACAAGGAGATTTTGCTTGTGCGGTATTTTCGTGCTGCTCTGAAAAAGCTAAATCCTTGGATCACCGAGGCACAGATACTTGAAGCGCAGGTCACACTCGAAAAACGCCTGTCCACAGCCTCGCTCCTTCAGGTTAACGAAGAAAAGTATTTCCTGATCCGCGACGGCATTCCCGTGACGGTTAAGCGGCCGGACGGCAAAACGGAAATGAAAAAAGCTGCCGTGATAGATTTCCTTCACCCAGAGAACAACTATTTCCTTGCCATAAAAGAACTGAAAATACACGGTGATCTTTACCGCCGCCGCACGGATATCGTGGGCTTTGTAAACGGTCTGCCGCTCCTCTTTGTGGAATTAAAGAAAAACACCGTAGACGTTCAGAACGCCTACGATGACAACTATACCGATTATCAGGATACGATACCGCATCTGTTCTATTACAACGCCTTCCTTATACTGTCTAACGGCACCGAGGCCAAGGTCGGCACGCTGGGCAGCAAATATGAATTCTTCCATGAATGGAAGCGTCTTGACGAAAAAGAGCAAGGCAGCGTAGCTTTGGAAACGATGCTGCGCGGCATCTGCAAAAAAGAGAATTTCCTTGATCTGCTGGAGAATTTCATTCTTTATGACCACTCCGGCGGCAATACGGTAAAAATCCTTGCCCGTAACCACCAGTATCTCGGTGTAAATGAAGCAGTCAAGGCATATGAAGCACGAAAGCTCAACGACGGCAAGCTGGGCGTGTTCTGGCATACTCAAGGCTCCGGCAAGAGTTATTCCATGGTTTTTCTCGCCCAGAAGATCCGCCGCAAGTTTGCAGGGTCTCCCACAATCGTTGTTCTTACCGACCGAGATGAACTGAACAAGCAGATCAGCGACACTTTTGAAAACTGCGGTCTGCTCGGTAAAACGAAAGCCTCACAGTTTATCGCCACAAGCGGCGGTGACCTCGTCACGAAGCTGAAAGGCAATCCGAGCTTCATATTCACGCTGATACAGAAATTCAACAGGCCGGACGAACAGCCGATTTACCCGGATCACGATATTATCATTATGTCGGATGAAGCACACCGCAGTCAGTACGGTATCTTTGCCGACAACATGATGAAGCTGCTCCCGACAGCGGCCCGTATCGGTTTCACCGGCACTCCGCTCCTGTCCAGCGACAATATCACGGCGCGTACCTTCGGCGGCTATATCTCTGTTTACGATTTCAAACGAGCAGTGGAGGATGGTGCCACTGTTCCGCTGTATTATGAGAATCGCGGTGAAAAGATACTTGACCTCCATAATCCGGAGATCACCGACCGCATCCTTGACGCCATCGAAAACGCTGATATCGACGTCGATCAACAGGATAAGCTTGAAGCAGAATTTGCTAAGGAAATCCATCTGATGACGGCGGAGCCTCGCCTGAAATCCATAGCGAAAGATTTTGTCGGTCACTATTCCGACCTGTGGACCAGCGGAAAGGCGATGTTCGTGTGCCTCAATAAGGTCACGTGCATCCGTATGTATAATTTCGTTCAGGAATACTGGAAAGAAGAGATCAAAGCTCTGAAAGCGAAAATCAAAACAGCCACTCAGCAAGAAGCGCAGGAACTGGAGCGCAAGCTGAAATGGATGGAAGAAACGGAAATGGCCGTTGTGATCAGTCAGGAGCAGAACGAGATTCAGACCTTCAAAAAATGGGATCTGGATATCAAATATCACAGGGCGAAAATGGAAAAGCGTGAGCTGGACAAGGAGTTCAAAGATGCGTCCAATCCGCTCCGGGTGGTATTCGTCTGCGCCATGTGGCTCACCGGCTTTGACGTGAAGTGCCTGTCCTGCCTGTATCTCGATAAGCCCCTAAAGGCGCATACGCTCATGCAGACCATCGCCCGTGCCAACCGCGTGAACGAAGGCAAGAGTAACGGTTTAATTATCGATTATATCGGCATCGTGAAAGCCCTCCGCAAGGCTCTGGCCGACTATACCGCAAACATAAACACGCCCGGAGGCGATCCGACCGTTGATAAGGACGAGCTGATAGCCCGTATTCTCGATACGATTGAAAAAGCGAAAGCCTTCCTCCGGGAGCGCGATTTTGATCTTGCCGATCTGGTGGCAGCCGTTGATTTTGCGAAGCTGGCTCTGCTTCAGACCGCCGCCAACGCAGTATGCGGCACTATTGAAGATAAGAAGTCCTTCTCCACATACGCCTCGGAATTGATCCGTTTGATGAAATACACGGATCGTGACGATATTACCGGGCAGACCCGGAAGGAGTATGAAGCCATCGCCGCGATTTACGGGGAGCTTCAAAAAAAGCGCCGTCACGTTGATACTACCGATCTGATGGTGGAAATCAATTCTATCATCAGTGAGTATGTGGAAATAGATGACGCTCCGATGATGGTAAAAGAGGAGCCGCGCCGGTTTGACATCAGCGAAATCGACTTTGATCTGCTCCGTCGGGAATTTGCGAAGGTGAAGAAAAAGAACCTTGTGATGAAGGATTTGGAGGAAATCATCCAGCAGAAGCTCGACCGTCTGCTTTTCAACAATCCGGACCGTATTGATTATTATGAGCGGTATCAACAGATCATCACGGATTATAACAGTGAGCAGGATCGTGCCACCATCGAAAAGACTTTTATGGATCTTATGGATCTGGCCAACAGCCTCGATAAAGAGGAACAGCGGTATGTACGTGAGGGCTTTGAGAATGACGAGGAGCTTTCTCTGTACGATATGCTTTTCCGGGACGATCTCTCCAAAGCGGATATCAAGAAAATCAAGGAAGTGGCCGCAAGTCTTCTGAAAAAGATCAAGGCGAAGATTGCTGTGCTTGACCACTGGACCGATAAGCAGGAAACGAAAGCAGCCGTGGATAACCTAATCCGTGATACGCTCTGGGCTGAGCTACCGGAGTGCTACGATGAGATCAGCATTTCCGAATACCGTCAGCGCATTTACGAATATGTTTACACGCGGTATAGAGTGGCAGCATAAAGGAGGCATCTAACGAATGGGGAAAATAACTCATGATTTGCTTCCAAAGCAAAGGTCACGCAAGCACAATCTGAAAGTTGAGATAGATATATATCCTTATGCTACAGAGTTGTATGAAGAACTCGAACATATTGGAATCATCAACCGTGTAAAGGAAATCCCTCAGCTTGGTGTCATTAAGGTGGCAAAAAGATTAGCAAAAACGCGATATGACTATATTATGCTTCAATTGTACCTTCATCAGATGATAAAGAATCATCTGCAGGGACATTTGAGATTGACCTATAACAATTATGTCGCGGCAAAAGAGTTCCGTAAAGATTACAAGTACATAAAGAAAGATAAGCCATCGATTGGTGATATCCTTCAGCTGCTTACAATTGTTTATAACATCGGGCATTTTTATAATACGTTCACAGCATCGCGAGCTGTCACCATGTTAGCATCAGAGGATAGCGCTTTTTTTGATATGGTCGTTGGTGCATCTACAAGCGAACACTTTCAAGAAGCAGCGAAGAGCATCCTAAACAGCAAGAATTATCAACGATTGCATTTGCTGAATTCAATTTTGATTTTGGAGAGGTGCGACCAAGCAAAGCAATCGGTGTCCTTAGCTATGGAAATACTATACGCGTACATTAATGAGTCCACGTTGCCGGAAGATAGCAAATTAAAATATGCCTTTGCAATTTTTCGGAATGTGAGAACTGTATCTTATATGGCGTATGATTTGCAAATTGCAGAGACCCCACTCACAATAGATCTTTGCAATGAAAAAGCAATGATACTATTATTGCAAGAACTGTTATCGGAGTATAACAACAATCAATCGTCTCACCATTTGGTTCAATCTACCACGAAGCTCCTTGATGACACTGTTTATAATGAGAATTCTAATGCCATTTGCTACTACAAAATATCCCGAAAAATGGTTTCACTAATAACAAAAGATCCGAGTTATACGAGTACAAACTATTATGCCGATCTGTTTGCTGATAAAAGGAGCATTTTGAACCGGACACACGCGCATAAGCGGGATTATGCTCAATCTCAGATACTTAAGCTCACTTTTTCAGGAGATCAACGCTTTTTATCCGAGGCGTTGCTTGCGGATTTAGAGAAAATCAACAACACTCGTGTGGGATACTATAACAGGCATTCTGGGGAGCAAACCATTCTGGTTTCAATTAAAAAGAACTGCGATTCCGCAACGAAAAGATATGCTGCATTTAAAACTATGAAGTGTGCAGTAAACTATCTTCGAAGAATACCTGACATTAGTTCAACAGATGTAAGGTTTATTCTTTGTGTAAAGTTTTTCTTGTTCTATCTGCTTGACGAAAACCCTGTTGTGATTAAGCCGACAATAGATAGGGAAAAATGTGTTATATGTACACGCGGCAAAAATACTCGTGTAAAGGAGATAAAATCACTAATAAACAACTCTACCGGTACAGAAGACGAGAAGCACGAAGCTGAATTCCTGTTGAGTCAGCTTGTTAGTGATCCTATAAACGATACCAGTATCACCATACCAGCAAGTATTCTTGTTTATCAAAAGGATGCTGTGGGAAGAAAGCTATGTGAATTTGATGGCATGATTATTCATCTTATGAGAAAAACAGAGCAAGTATTTTTCTTGGAAGCCAAAAATCGTAACGAGAAGCCTGCCCTTGGAAAGAATTGCCTACGAGAAAAGCTTGATAAGTTTCCAATACAATACAATTTAGATGACATACACATCGTAGCCTGTGATGCTTATTTGAAATATACTGTTCAATAAGTGTTTCTGCCAAACAATAATCCGAAAAACTGCGTACATCGCTCTGCAAAATCACCTCGACTGGCGAAATTGAGCAGTGGTTCTGCTTAAATTGAGCAATAGGACGCCCGGATTGAGCAGTCCCACCACTTAGGTTGAATATGGACAGAACAAATCTGTCAAGGCATCATAAATATGGTCGGAGTTATATGTCTTGCAGGCACTTCCGCTTACATATGGATTCCTTACCGCCAATGACCATGGTGTAGTCATCGTGGACAATAACCCGTTTTAATTTCAGACCATTTTTGAATATCAAAAGAATGGCAATTTTCATATCCTTCACATATATGAGGCATCGGTATAAAGGAAACTTCAGTATCGTCGTTCAAATCATTTTTAGGATTTATGACACAAATGGAAGAAATTCTCGCCCACGCCCATCCATCTGGCAACTCAAATGGTATTTCATCCTCAATACATTTCACGCTGCCGTCAGCGAACTTCTCATAATGCAAATTATCCTCACAGGCGCAATGAAGAATCAAAGGCGTTGCCTACAACGCAAAATCTACATCAAGATGTTGCAAAACAATACAATACTTTGTCCCGGCACTATTTCAAATGTAGCCATACCTCCGCAGTATACCGGCTCAAAAAGGATCACTTCCCTGTGAAGCTTTTCCGGAGTCAGCGTTTTTCGCCCTCTTTTGCCGCCTTCTCAATGCTGCGAATGGTCTGCAAATATTCCTCCTCCACGGGAGAAAGATTCTGCGCCTGATATTTCCTGTATTCCGCCTTTGCCTTCTCCATCGCCTGCGTGTGGCTGACGGTTCCCCCGTCGGTGAGCAGGGCCTCTCCGGTGGAGGCAAGGATGCGGTCCAGATTCTCCACATAATCACTCATGTACATGGGTCGGCGGCGCATCGCCTGAATCTCCGCAAAGTCAAAGTATCCGGAAACGAGATTGTTCAGTATCTTCAGTGCGTCCGCGGAGAGATAGTTCTTTGCGATGGCAATATCCTTCGCCGTGGGAAAATCCCCGGAAAATGCGGTAAGCCCCATAAATGGCTTTTCGGCATCGGCTCGCTCAAAAATCACCTCTGCGGCGGTATGGCCATGGGCGGCATAGTGCAGCTTGTTCTGCACCATTTTGAAAAAAGCCACCGACTCGGCGCTTTTGGGGTCATAGTCCACGCTGGTAGCGTAGAGGTCGAGGACCTGACGGTACATCACCTTTTCGGAGGAACGAATGTCCCGGATGCGGTCAAGAAGTTCCTTCCAATATCTGCCGCCGCCGAGATTCTTCAGGCGCTCATCGTCCATGGCGAAGCCCTTGATCATGTACTCCTTCAAGCGCTCGGTAGCCCAGCGGCGGAACTGCGTTGCAATGGAGGACTTGATGCGATAGCCCAGGGAGATAATCATGTCCAGATTATAATAAAGTCTTTCGCGCTCCACATTACGATTTCCCTCACGGCGAACTTGTCGGAATTTCCGACAGGTTGAACTTTCGTCCAGCTCTCCTTCGGAATAGATGTTTTTGATGTGCTCAACCACATTTGCATGGGACGATTGGAAAAGCTCCTCCATCTGCGCTTGTGTCAGCCAGACAGTTTCATCCTGAAACCGGACATCAATTTTTGTCTCGCCGCTTTCAGACTGGTAAATGACGATATCGCCATTGTTTTCATCGTTGAGGAAAGTACTGCTCATTTTTGTTCCCTCCTGGCTTTTCGGTGGCTTCAGCAAATGCTCGGCTTGCTGCTATAATAGTATCACAAAATCGGCGTCTTTTCAACAAACGCCAAGGGAATGATGCCGCTGTGCCTCTTTTTGAGAAAGCAAGGCAAAATGTCCGCATCAATCTCTCCATTTCTGCGCCTCCCAAAGCATATCGATATGCCGGCGGGATTTTCGGTTTGTGTTGTTGTAATCGTCTGAGCAGAGCCAGTCGATGAGATAGCATTTGGGGATCATGTACTTCTGCAGCAGCGACAGCGCCTTCAGCTTCCCCACGCGAATCCATTGGCAGACGGTGCGGCGGTTATAGCCTGTAAAGTCCACGGCTGCGGCCACATCCATCACATCCGGAAGCGCGGCCAGCTTGCTCTCATAGTAGCCCCGGAGCTTCTTCTCGTCCTTGGCGCACGGCGGATGGATGCGAATTTTATAGGGCCGAACCATTTCGCTTCCGTATTTGTACCAGTTCTTCGGCGCTATGTATTTTTCCGGGTTGACCTCACGGTCGTTCATAAAAGCGATCACATCGCTCTTTTTGATAGCGTAGCAGCGGGTTTTCTTACTGGTGCAGGTGTGAGGAATCAGGTTGAATTGGAGAAGATAGAGCGCCGTCTGCTTGCTGATGTGGCAGGCGATCCGCATCTGCTCCTTGTTCATAATCTCTGGATATTTTTTGAATTCCTTGGCGTCGTATTTCATAACGAAGACTCCTTTCTGTGTTTCGGTCCGAAAGGGCGCTTCGTATAATCTGTTTTGAGTCGGTTTTTCTTGCATTTAATCCGGGGAGGCTGTCCGCAAAGCCATACCGGACAAGGGTTTTCTTCTTGCGTATTTTCTTGCCAGCGCGCGAAAAAATCGATCGGTTTGGGGAACTTTCCATTTCAATTTGAACTTTGGTTTTTTCTGATATGGAGCTGGTCAATACCGGTCGGCGCGTCCGAAATTCGTTGCAGCACAAGGGTTTCGCCGTTTCCAAAACTGCCGCCAGCGACCACAGCAGACACGAAAGTGCCAAGTGCGAACAAGACTCGAAATCAGTCGATCCGCAAGGGTCCGTGGGTTCGAATCCCACCGTCTCCGCCAGAAATCACGCCAGTAGTCGGTTTTTCCGGCTGCTGGCTTTTCTTTTT
>OLSD01001700.1_pt1 | contig 17349 bp, 12 predicted proteins | sample 1672211 | NCBI WGS metagenome assembly OLSD01 (sample SAMEA3136659, study PRJEB25190) | human gut metagenome | reverse complement strand
CTAAAGGTACAAAATCTTTTGGACATGACAAAGCCCTGGCTTGTGAAAGTCGGGGTTTTGTTTGTAAAAAAAGAGGATGCGTCGTTTTGACACACCCCCCATCGTGGTATAGGTTAATTTATAAAACTATGTGGTATCAATAACCAGGGTTCTGGTATTCCTGTCCGTTGTCGATGAGCAGGATTGCTGCATCGGGGATAGGACGGAGATAATAGTTCTGCTTGAAGGCGCCCTCCTTGATCTGCGGGTTGCACTTCTGTATGCGCGACTCGAAGGCACGGAAGCGCTTGAGCGTCATCCAGCGGTTCCATTCGCCGATCATCTCACGGGCGTATTCGTCGAGGAGGAAGTCCTCGGTGATGTCGCTCTCCTGTATGTCCATGCTGTGGTCGTGGTTCATGCAGGAACGGTTGCGCAGGGTGTTCAGACGGTTCTTTGCCTCGCCCAACTGTCCCAGACGCCAGTCAATCTCGGCGGAGATGAGGTATGTCTCGCCCAGTCGGTATACGATGCAGTCGGCGGAGCTGAACGGCTTGTTGGCGTTTGACCCGGCGTAGAGGCTCGGACAGTCTGCCTTCTTCAGACTCGGGAAGAACTTGAGCGGCTGCGCAGGGTTGGCGTAGTTGTCGTCGATGTTGTATACGGCGTATCGCTTGGCGTCGCGCTCGGCCTGTGTCAGAGGTTTGCGCGAGAGATATACGGCGGTGTCGCCGATGGCGAGGTCGTATGCGGCGTTGCCCACGCGGGCGGTGGAGAGTCCGAAGCGCTTGGCGTCGCCCTCATCCCATTTGTATACGGTGCCGTTCTTCTCTGATGCCTTATTAATATAATAGGTGTCCTTGAAGAAGGCAGCATAGCGCTTGTCCTTCTCGCCGTAGAGGTCAAGCATGTACTTGCTCGGCTCCATGTAGCAGTTGCCCTTTGCCAGCTTGTGGGTCTCCATGCCGTTCACGGTGGTGGCGTAGTTTGGCGTCATGCCCGAGAGGAAGATTCCGGATGTGTTGTTGTTATAAGCCTCGGTGTGCTTCCATACGCGGTTGTAGTAGTTGCCGCGCGGGTTGTATGCCTTTATCGATGAGTGGGTAACGACGAAGAGAGCCTCGGCGTTCTTCTTGTTGTTGTTCTCGTCGAATACCTCGTCCACGTCGTCGTAGAGCCTCACTCCCAGTTCCGAAGCGTGCTCTATCAGATAGTCGGCGGCAGCCTTGCCTTTTTCGAGATACTGCTTAGCCTCGTCCTGCGTCAGAGCGTTGCAGTTGCCCAGTCCGTCGGTGTATGTGGCGTATGTCAGACAAGCCTTGGCATAGAGATGGTAGGCAGCGGCGCGGGTTACCTTGCCGTATACTTTCTGTGTTACAGGCAGGTTAGCCTTAGCGAAATCGAGGTCTTCCAGGATAGCCTTGTAGAAGTCGTTCACCGTGCTGCATGTCAGCGTCTTGGTCTCGCCCGTCACAGGTTTGAGGGGCAGGTATTTGCCTCCCCACTGCTCCACGATGTTGTAGAGGGCGTGTGCGCGCAGGAAGCGTGCTTCGGCGAGCAGGGCGTCGCGTTCGGCGGCTTCGAGTCCCGTCACTTTCGTGGCGTATTCAATGGCTCCGTTGCATGCGCTCAGGTTGCCGTAGAAGCCGTTGTAGCCTTCGTTGAGCATTCCGTTTGCCGAGCCGTAGTCTTCGTATCTCATTATCTTGCTCCAGTTGCCGTTGGCTCCGGTGGGGTTGGCGTCCTGCCAGATGTCGGTTCCAGCCTCCGACACCATCAGATAGGTGTCTTCTCCCTGTCCGTAGATGATTCTCACGAGGTCGAAGTAGCAGTCGTTTATCTTCTTCTCGAATCCTGCCGCACTGGTCCACTCGTTTTCCGGCGTATCGCCCGAAGGATTGTATTCGTCGAGGCTGCAGCTTGTTGCCGAGAGGAGCATTGATGCTGCCGCCAGCGACATGATTTTATATCTTTTCATTGTATTCTTTGGTTTGAAAGTTATTTGTTAGAATGATACGTTAACGCCGAACACGAACTGCTTTGACAATGGTGCGTCGTCGTCGTTGCCTCCCTTCTCAGGGTCGTAGTCCTTGAGATACTTGCTCTTGGCGAAGATGAACGGGTTGTCGGCGGTGAAGTATACGCGTGCCTTCTGTATGCCCACCTTCTTGGTGATGTTCTTAGGCAGAGTGTAGCCCAGTGTGATGTTCTTCACCTTGAGGTATGAACCGTCGAAGTAGTTGCACCACTGCTGGTTAGGGTCCTGTCCGTTGTTCATCGTGGAGTTAGGTGCAGGGAAGCGTGCGTTCTGGTTGTCCACCGTCCAGTAGTCGCATACGGTAGGCGCCGGCGAGAGTCCGTCGGTGCGGTACCATCCGGTCACGCCGTAGTTGATGGTCCAGTCCCAGCGCATGATGAGCAGGAAGCTCAGGTCGAAGCCCTTGTACGTGAAGTTGTTGTAGAGGCTGCCGCTCCATTTCGGTGTGGCGCTGCCGAGCACGAAGTAGTCTTCCGTGTTATACTTCTTGTTGTCGTCCTTGTCCACGATGTGCACCTGTCCCGGTTTCTGGCTATACTGCTTAGCCTCTTCTTCCTGTGCCGTGCCCCATATTCCGGCATATTTGTATCCGTAGTATGTGTTGATAGGCTGACCCTTGATGAGGTAGTAGTCGCCGAACTTCAGCGGTCCGTCGCTTGTGGTCTTGTTCACGCGCTCACGGTTGGCGGCAAACTGCAGCGTTGTGGTCCATGTGAACTTAGGTCCCACGAAGTTGCGGCTTGTGATGCCGATTTCCACACCGGTGTTGCGTGTCTCGCCCACGTTGCTCCACATGTTGAACGAGCTGGAGCCGTATCCTCCCGTCTCGTATGGCAGACTCTTCTTGTAGATTACGTCCTTTGTGATGGCGTCATACCAGTCGAAGGTGAGGCTGATGCGCTCCTTAAGCAGTCCGAGGTCGAGTCCGAGGTCGGTCATGTATGTCTTCTCCCATCCCAGCTGGTCGTTGCCCAGCGTGAGGTTGTATCCGCTGTATGAGAGCGGCGTGTCCTGGAAACCGATCATTCCGTTGCGTGTCACAGCCTGTGTGGCGTATGCGGCGGCTCCGGCATTACCCGTCACACCATAGCTGGCGCGAAGCTTCAGGTTTGAGATTTCCTTGATGTTCTGCATGAACGCCTCGTCGCTGATGCGCCATGCCACGGCTCCGCCGGGGAACACGTCCCACTTGTGGCCCTTGGCCAGACGGGAGTCGCCGTCGACGCGGGCGTTGAGCGTGAGGAGGTATCTGCCCAGATAGCTGTAGTTGATGCGGCCGATGTAGCCCATCTTCTGTGTCTGCGTGTATGATGAGCTCACCTGTGGCGTGCCTGTAGAGGCTCCGAGGTTGTAGAATCCGTAGCTGTCGGAGTCGAATCCGTTGGCAATCGCCGTAGCCGTCTCATACCTGTCCTTCGACCACTCCGTCACGGCTGTCACCGTGAAGTCGTGTTTCTTCTGAATGTTGAAGTTGTAGGTGAGGATGTTCTGCCATTTGTAGTTGTATGTGAACTTGTTGGGAATCTGCGCCTGCACGGTCTTGCTCTCCAGTCCCTGGTAAGACTTCGGTCCGGTGTAGATGCCCTGGCGCGAATTGCGGAAGTATCCTCCGAGGATGCTCTTGAAGGAGAGTCCCTTGATAGGTGTGAGTTCGAAATACAGCTGCGGTGCGATGCTGATTCTCTTGATATTGTTCACGTAACTGCTGCTCACGTTGTCGGCAAGCGGATTCATGTTACCGTCGCCCAGCGGATAGTCCACGAGCTTTCCGTTGTCATCGTACACCTGTCCGAGCGGCGGCATGCAGAGCACGCGGTTCCAGATGCGGCTGTAGCGCTTGTCGTTGTTCGAATACATGGCGTAGAGGTTGAGTCCGTATTTCAGGATTTTGTTAGCCTTGAAGTCAACCTTTGCGCGTGCGGAATAGCGCTGCATCTCGTCGCCCTTGAGCAGTCCCTCCTGGTCATAATAGCCGATGGAGAAATAGGATGTCATGCGGTCGTTGCTGTATGAGGTGCTGAGGTTGTAGCTCTGCGTGTTGCCCGTCCGCGAGGCGAGGTCCTGCCAGTCCACCCACTGGTTGTTGTCAACGAACGTCTGCATATACGACGGGAAGAGCGGCGTGGTGGTGTCGTCGGCGGAGATCTCGCCGCCGTTGATGAGCGCCTGGCGGCGGAAGTCGATATACTTCTGTCCGCGGTTCACCTCGGGGAAGCTCGTTATGACGTTCCATCCGTAATAAGCGTCGAAATCGATGGAGAACTTGTTCTTCTTCGGTGTCTTGGTGGTGATGATCACCACACCGTTGGCTCCGGCAGCACCATATACGGCAGTGGACGAAGCGTCCTTCAATACCTCGATGCTGGCGATGTCGTTGGGGTTGAGCTCCTCGTAGGAGCCCTCCATGCCGTCGATGATGAAGAGCGGCTTGTTGTCGCCGTTGATGGAGCGGTTTCCGCGCAGCACCATGTTCACTCCGCCGCCGGCATCACCGCTCGTGCGCGTGATGTCGAGACCGGCCACCTGGCCCTGGATAGCCTCCAGAGGGTTGCCCGTAGGCATGCGGGTGATGTCTTCCGACTTGATTGAAGCCACGGAACCCGTGAGGTCGCGCTTCTTCACGGCACCATAGCCGATGACCACCAGTTCGTCGAGAGAGTTGTCTTCGGGCTTCATCGTCACCTTGAGCTGTGCGCGGCCGGCTTTCACCTCCTGTGTGGTGTAACCCATATAGGAGATAACGAGCGTGGCGCCCGGCTTGACGTTGAGCGAGAAGCGTCCGTCCATGTCGGTGGCGGTGCCGTTCTGCGTGCCCTTCACCATGACGGAAGCGCCGATAAGGGCTTCGCCGTTCTCATCGTAAACCACTCCGCTGACAGAGTTCTGCTGTTCTACAGCCATTTCTGCCAACTTCTCTTTCGCGGGAGCAGCGGTGGCTGCCATGGCAGGCAACGACGCAAACAGCAGCGCCGCAGAAAGACCGGCACACAATGCGCCCTTCTTCCATGCGCTGAGTCCAGCTCCATAAAAGATTTCGTTTTCTTTTCTCATAGATTGATACATTATATATATTATATGTTATTTTTTTCCAGCAAAGAGGCGAATGACAGTTCCGATATATGGTTCCTTTCCTTCGTGTTTCCAGATTGTCAGTAGTGGGCCGTCAGTCTTTTTCTGCCGACGGAATCCGCTATAATAACGTATTGTCCATGCCTTTTGTATTTTGTTAGCATTGTTCTGGTTCCGTCTAATGTCAAAAAACGAGGTCGTTTGTCAAATCGTGGGGCCATTGTGTCTGGCTTTTGTAATGTGGTGATAGCAAAAAGAGTATTTTCATCTTTTGATTCTCGTTTTGATTCTGATTGTACCTTGGCAGGACAAGAGGGAATGTAGACGGATTCGTTTTTTGATTCTGTCTGCATATTACATGATTCGTTTGATTCGGGAGATTCGTGTTCAACTTAACATATGCGAATGTTTTTTTCGAACACTAATCGCACGAATAACACGAATCTTGCAAGTGCGTGGCACTTGCTTTCCTTAGGACAATATATGTATACAAGATAATAGCATATCACACGGCAATCTTTATCACAGCAGCCGCAAGCGGCTACGCTTGCAAATCTGAAATCCATATAAAATGCAAAGGTAAAGGGGGAAAAATAAAATCCGTGCTGATTTTTTTGAAATTTCCCAACAATAATGCTATATTTGTATCAAGGTATAATATAACCCCCAAAAACAAAAATAAGATGGAGAATAAAAAGTCTGAATGTAGCATCAAATACACAACACGACATGTTGGAGAGGATACCGGGAAATGCATAACCAGCAGTGATGACGCCAGCCACAAGAAGATACACAAGACGGATGGTGCCTACAGCGACAGGATATTATGCCAGGCCCATGACTGTAGCATCAGGAACAAGGAGCAGCTGGAGCAATCTAAGATTTGCGGCTGCTTCAGCTGCTGCAGGATTTTCCCGGCGTCAGAAATAACGGATTATATCCTCGACGAACCGCCCACCGCCGAATGTCCTTACTGCTATGTCGACTCCGTAATAGGCGATGCCTCCGGCTTCCCCATCACCAAGGAATTCCTGAGGAAGATGAAGAAGAGGTGGTTTTAGAAACTAAAAAGCCACCATCAACTTTATTGTCCTTTGTTATGGTTGCATGTCCTTACGGGAATTGATAATTGCATGTTTTTACAAGACAGCGGTAGCCTGTCAGTCTTTCAGACATCCTATCGGCACCACATAGACACCGTCTTTCCTGCGGTAGGCGAAATCTCCGGTGCCGGTGAGAACCATCATGAAGGATGGGGTGTTCATCTTTTCTGTATTTATCTTTCCGGCAAGGGAGATAAGATTTTCCGCACCCTCGCTGATGAGTCTGTCGCCACCCAACTTCACCTCAACAAGTCCGTATCTGCCATTGCGGAGATGCACCACGGCATCACACTCCAGACCGTTCTTGTCGCGGTAATGATACACCTCCCCGTCCAATGCATCGGCAAAGACACGCAAGTCGCGGACGCACAGGGTTTCGAAGAAGAGCCCCATTGTATTGAGGTCGTTGATGAGGTCCTTCGGTCCGAGTCCCAATACCGCCGTACCGATGGAAGGGTCTATAAAATATCTAGTGTTCGCCGTGCGTATGGCAGTCTTGGAGCGCAGGTTGGGATTCCACGCCTCGGAGTCCTCAATGACGAATATCTTGCGCAGCGCTTCCAGATAACCGCCTGCCGTCTTCACGCTGATTTCGTTTTCGTCGTTTGTCATCATGTCCGCCACAATTGTTCCGATGGTGGCCTGCGAACCTTGGTTGCGGGCATAGGAGCGAAGCAGCAGTCTTGTGGTTGTGGCGTTGCGGCTCACTCCGTCCACACGCGACACATCCTTCTTGATGACGGCATCCACATAGTCGAATGCCTGTGCCAAGGCTGCATCCCCATGCAGTCCGCAGGCGAAAGGCCATCCTCCACGGCAAATGAGGAAGGCGAGGTCGTCTATCTTGAGACTGTTTGTGGCGACGATTTTATCGGGCGCTTCAAACAGATGTGCCAAGCTCACTTTGCCGTTTGATTCCCCCGACTCGTACAGGCTCATCGGGCGCATGGTCAGCCAACTGAACCGCCCCGTTCCGGAATGGTGCATGTCCTTTTCTTCCGCAGGAACGGCAGATCCGGTCAATACGAACTGTCCCACGTCATGCCTGTGGTCCACCTCAAATCTTATGGTATCCCACAGTTTGGGTGCCAGCTGCCATTCGTCAATCAGTCTTGGAGTGTCGCCATCAAGCAGGACTGAGGGGTCAATCTCCGCCATTTGCAGGTTTGTCTCCAGTGAGGCAGGATTGTCCATATACAAGATGCTTTTTGCCTGTTGTTCGGCAGTGGTCGTCTTTCCGCACCATTTGGGGCCTTCTATCAGTATCGCGCCCTTGCTTGCCAGTTTCTTTGCAAGCATCTGGTCTGCTATTCTATGCTTGTATTCCATATTTATGCTATATGCTTGGTTTCCAGGTGCAAAGATACAAATATTATTTTGAATTTCCTCAGTTGGCCGTATTTTATTTCCTCAGTTGGCCGTATTTCGTTTCCTCAGTTGGCCGTATTTCGTTTCCTCAGTTGGCCGTATTTCACTTCCTCAGTTGGCCGTGTTTTGCTTCCTCTGTTGGTTGTGTTTTGCTTCCTTGGTTGGCTTTATTGAGGTTCGGTGAGCTGCTTTTTGCTTTTTTGACAGTCCGTTATTATGGGAATTCGGGAGAAAATATGTAACTTCGCAGGGATTTTGTGATATCTTTTCGCAGAACATTTTCGGATGTGACACAATAAACAGGGGAATATATCGTTATACTATCGTGTTTAAACGTTTATACATATTATTAATAACCGTCGTGTTCACCTCGGTCGGGGCAAGGGCACAGTATGACGCATCGTTCAGCCACTACTGGGATCTGGAGCCTTACTTCAACCCTGCGGCAGTGGGAAAGCAGTCGAAGCTGAATGTCGCCGGAGCCTACGCCATAGACATGGCCGGCTTTGAGCGCAATCCGCGCACGATGTATCTGGGAGCGGATATGCCCTTCTATATGATAGGGGCGTATCACGGAGCCGGCTTGTCGCTGCTTAACGACCAGATAGGTCTTTTCACCCATCAGCGCATAGCATTGCAGTATGCCTACAAGCACAAGCTGCTGGGCGGAACAATCAGTGCCGGAGCGCAGTTCGGATTCATCAACGAGAAGTTTGACGGCTCAAAGGTGGACCTGGGGGAGTCAAACGATCCGGCTTTCACCACGTCTGACGTGAACGGAAACGGCATGGACCTCGCCGCCGGACTCTATTACACCCACGGCAGATGGTATGTGGGAGTGTCCGGCCAGCACCTCAATTCGCCCCTTATCGAACTGGGCGAAACGAACGAATTGCAGATAGACCCTACATTTTATTTTACCGGAGGATACAATATTAAGCTAAGAACTCCGTTTGTAACAATACCTACCTCTGTACTCGTGCGCACAGACGGCAACGCCTACCGCGCCGACGTGACGGCAAGGGTGGTGTATACGAACGAGAAGAAGGTGATGTATGCCGGCGTCTCATACAGTCTGACGAATTCCGTCACAGCCATTGTGGGAGGCACGTTCCACGGCATCAACCTGAGCTACAGCTACGAGATGTACACCTCGGCGATAAGCGTGGGCAACGGAAGCCATGAGCTGTGCGTGGGGTATCAGACCAACTTGAATTTATTTAAAAAAGGAAAAAACAAACATAAAAGCGTGAGGATATTGTAATAATGAAAATGAAGAATAGTATTATAGCCCTTTGCGTAATGGCGATGACACTCGCCCTCACCGGATGCTTCGGCGGAAAAGCCACCTCGCTTTCCGGCAGAGGCGGCGAACTGACCGGAACCGGCGGCGGAAGAGGATTTTCCGAGCCAACACCGTTCGGCATGACCCTCATCAAGAGAGGTTCGCTGAAGATGGGTATGGAGAAGACCGACAGCCTGTGGGGAATGCAGACACCGGTGAAGGAAATATCGGTGGACGGATTCTGGATGGACGACACGGAGATAACGAACTCCGAATACAGGCAGTTCGTGTTCTGGGTGCGCGACTCTATCCTGCGCACACGTCTTGCCGACCCGGCATACGGTGGCGACGAATCATATATGATTACCGAGGACAAGAACGGCGACCCCGTGACACCCCACCTGAACTGGAAGAAGACTCTGCCGCGCAAGCCTAACGAGGACGAGCAGCGCGCACTGGAGAGCCTCTACATAACAAATCCCGTGACGGGAGAGAAGATGCTCGACGCAAGCCAGATGAACTACCGCTACGAAATCTACGACTACGTGGCGGCAGCCAAGCGCCGCAACCGTCTGAATCCGGAGGAGCGCAACCTCGACACCGACGTGAAGGTTGACCCGAACGAGGTGGTGATGATTTCAAAGGACACCGCATACATCGATGATGAGGGAAGGATAGTGAGACAGACCATCAACAGGCAGCTGAGCGGTCCGTGGGACTTCCTCAACACATACATTGTGAACGTATATCCGGACACGACGTGCTGGGTGAACGACTTCCAGAACTCAGACAACGAGACCTATATGAGACTCTATTTCAGCAGTCCTACATACAACGACTACCCCGTGGTGGGCGTTACATGGGAGCAGGCAAATGCCTTCTGTGCATGGCGCACGGACTATCTGCTGAAGGGACTCGGCGGAGCCGCACGCTATCTGCAGCGCTACCGTCTGCCGACAGAGGCAGAATGGGAATATGCCGCACGCGGAAAGGACGGCACGGAATTCCCGTGGGAGAACCAGGACGTGAAGAACGACCGCGGATGCTTCTACGCCAACTTCAAGCCCGACCGCGGGAACTACACGCGCGACGGAAACCTCATTACAAGTCGTGTGGGCATATACTCCGCCAACAGCAACGGACTATATGACATGGCTGGAAACGTGGCGGAATGGACAAGCACCATATACACCGAAGCCGGAGTGACGGCAATGAACGACCTCAACCCGCAGCTCTCATACAATGCGGCGATAGAAGACCCGTACAAGATGAAGAAGAAGAGCGTGAGAGGCGGTTCGTGGAAAGACCCGGAGTCGTATATCCGTTCGGCATGGCGCACATGGGAATACCAGAACCAGCCGAGAAGCTACATCGGCTTCCGCTGCGTGAGGAGTCTGGCAAGCACATCAAGTACAAAACAAAAAGCAAGCAAGAAAAGAAAATGACAGAATACAGTAAATATAACGTGATATACCGCTTGCAGAAGTGGTTGGACAGCGTTCCTGGACAGACGTTCATGAACTATGCCTATAGCTGGGGTGCATCTATCGTAATTGCAGGTACACTATTCAAACTCACCCACTTGCCGGGAGCAAACTTCATGCTGTTCCTCGGAATGGGTACCGAGATATTCGTGTTCTTCCTCTCCGCCTTCGACCGTCCGTTCGACAAGACCGCCGACGGCAAGGAACTCCCTTCTCATATAAATAAGGAGGAGATTGAAGAAGAATACGAAGAGGACATGGCAGAGCGCGAGGCAGAAGAGAATGCTGCGCTGCAAGGGGCCGGTCAGCCGGTTATGGCAGGCGTGCAGGGCGGCGGAACGATTATCATCGGCGGCGGAATGCCGGTCGGAGCCGCTGGCGTTGCAGGAGCCGGTCAGGCAGCCCAGGCTGCTCCGTCTGATGGCGAAGCACAGGATGCCCAAGACGACCAGTCCACGCAGACCATCCAGAATCCTCAGTCATCACAGCCGGTTTCTGCAATCAACATGCCACAGTGGGTGGCGCAGCAGCAACAGGTGTCTCCGGAGATGGAAGAGGCAACTACCCGCTATGTGGACGAACTCAACAAGCTCACGGATATGCTCGCCAAGGTGTCGGAGCAGAGCGTGCGCCTGACGCGCGACTCGGAGGAAATGGAAAACCTCAACCGCACCCTTACAGGCATCTGCAAGGTCTACGAGATGCAGCTTAAAGGTGCCAGCGCACAGATCGGTACCATCGACCAGATCAACGAGCAGTCGCGCAGGATGGCTGCACAGATTGAGCAACTCAATGCTATCTATGCCCGCATGATCGAGGCAATGACAGTGAACATGCGTGCTGCCGCACCCGGAGCCGCACCGCAGGTATAGGAAAGGAGCAGCCGGATGCGACAATCCTTTCGGAGCGTCCTGTTCACCCATCCCCCCAGATAGAGGATAGGAATACGAAAAGCTCCCTGCTCTCCCACAAAAAGAAAGAAAAATGGCAATAAGAAAAAAACAGATTTCTCCGCGCCAGAAGATGATCAACCTTATGTATGTCGTCTTGATGGCAATGCTTGCGATGAACGTGTCAACGCAGGTGCTCGACGGCTTCTCCATCGTCGACGAGAGCCTGCAGCGCACAACCGACAATGCGGTACTGGAGAACAAGAACATATACAGCGACTTCGAGGCTCAGATGAAGAGCAATCCGGAGAAGGTGCGCGAGTGGTTCCAGAAAGCCACCGAGGTGAAGCGGATGAGCGACTCCCTGTATAACTTCGCACAGGAACTGAAGGTTGAAATCGTGCGCGAGGCCGACGGAGCCAATGGCGACATCCACAACATCGACCGCAAGGAAGACCTTGAGGCGGCAAGTCAGGTGATGCTCGCGCCTGGCACGGGCAAGGGCAAGAAGCTCTTCGATGCCATAAACTCCTTCCGCGAACGGATCCTCACTATGGTTGCCGACGAAAACCAGAAGAAAATCATTGCAAACAACCTGACCACCAAACTGCCCAAGAACGCCAAGGCAATGGGCAAGAACTGGCAGGAATACATGTTTGAGGACATGCCCGTGGCAGCAGCCGTGACATTGCTCACCAAGCTGCAGAGCGACGTGCGCTATGCCGAGGGCGAAGTGCTCCACACCCTTGTATCCAACATCGACATGAAGGATATCCGTGTGAACAAGCTCAGCGCCTTTGTCATCCCCAATGCCCAGACCATCGTGCGTGGCGACAAATTCTCCGCACAGATAGTCATGGCGGCAGTGGACACCACACAGCAGCCGCAGATATATATCGGCGGAAGGCAGATGAACCTTCGCAACAACACCTACGAAATCGTGACGGGAAAGACCGGCGAATTCAACCTCACGGGATACATCACGATGCAGAACGGCAAGGGCGACGTAATACGCCGTGACTTCACTCAGAAATACACCGTGGTGGACCCGAGCGCAACCGTATCGGCAGACCTCATGAACGTGCTCTATGCCGGATATTCAAACCCTATAAGCATCAGTATTCCGGGAGTGCCGCTCAACAAGGTTTCCGCCACGATGAGCGGAGGAACCCTGCAGCCGGTAGGTCCGGGCAAATACATCGCACGCCCGGCAGCAGTGGGCAAGGACATCACAATCCATGTGCAGTCGCTATCCACAGGACAGGCACGCCAGGTGGGACAGTTCACGTTCCACGTGCGCAAGCTTCCGGACCCGACGGCATACATCCAGATAGGCACGAACCGCTATCGCGGCGGCGGACTCTCCAAGGCTTCGCTCATGGGAGTGGACGGCGTGAAGGCAGCCATCGACGACGGACTGCTCGACATCCAGTTCAGGGTGGTGAGCTTCGAAACCGTATTCTTCGACAATATGGGTAACGCTGTGCCGATGGCATCTGCAGGAGCGCATTTCTCGCAGCGCCAGAAGGAAGCCTTCCGCGGACTCTCGCGCAACCGCCGCTTCTATATCAGCCGCGTCACGGCTGTAGGTCCCGACGGCATCACCCGCAACCTGCCGGCGTCGATGGAAGTAATAGTGAAATAACGGAAAAATGAAAACAACATACAATATGAAGAAGATATTGATGATAATATTCGCGGTATTCACCGCCGGAACAGTCTGCGCACAGCCAGCCGCACGCCGACAGCAGCAGAAGGCAAGCCAGACTACATCCAATGCGCAGAACATCACCACCCGGGCACTCATCTCATACCCTACGGCAGCGAAGATGGAGGAGGACGTGGTGTGGCGGCGCGACATCTACCGCACGATAAACCTTGAGGACGACGCCAATGCCGGACTGTATTACCCCGTAGAGGCAGTCGGTTCGCAGATGAACCTCTTCACGTATCTGTTCAAGCTGATGATGCGCGGAAGGATAAACTGCTACGAGTACAGGCTCGACGGCAACGAGGTGTTCAACGACGCCTCCAAGATAAAGCCGCTCACCTTCCTCGACAACTATCATATCTATTATGAGAAGAAGGGCAACGGGATAAACATCGACAACAGCGACATCCCGTCGAAGGAAGTGAAGTCGTATTACGTGAAGGAATCCGCCTACTACGACCAGCGTTCCGCCACATTCCATACCAAGGTAATCGCCCTCTGCCCGATAATGTCGCGCGAGGACGACTTCGGTGATGCGCCGCAGACCTACCCGCTGTTCTGGGTGAAGTATGACGACGTGGCACCATACCTGAGCAAGCAGATCATCATGACGAGCGACCTGAACAATGCCGCCACGATGACCCTCGACGACTATTTCACCAAGAACATGTATCGCGGAAAGATATACAAGACCACGAACATGCTCGGCAAGACCCTGGCGCAATACTGCAAGACCGACTCCGCCATGACAAAGGAGCAGAAGCGCATCGAGAACGAGCTTGTAGCCTTCGAGAAGAACCTCTGGGGCAACCAGCAGCTCAAGGATTCGCTCGACAGCGTGGCCAAGGCACAGCAGAACGTGAAGGGAACCAAGAAGGTGCGCCGCAACCGTCGTGCCGGTGGCGCCAACCAGACGAGCGTGAGCAAGAAGCCGAAGCGTACAACCTCCTCTTCTTCAGGCGGTAGCAGCGCGGCAAGGGTTTCCGTGCGCCGTCAGCGCCATTAAGCTGAGAATATTCACACACCCCCATTCCCTTCCTTCCAGGAGGGGCGATGGAGGTTTTTTATTAACATAAAAATTCATTGGTATGAAAAAAATGTTTTCTCTTGCCCTCGTGGCATTAGGCATGATGGCAGCAATGCCGTCGCAGGCACAGATCAAGTTCGGTTTGAAGGGTGGTTTCAACATCACCGACATGTCGATGAGCAAGGACGTGCTCGATGCCTCAAACCGCACAGGTTTCTTCATCGGCCCGTCAGTTAAGTTCACTCTCCCTGTAGTAGGTCTAGGTATTGACGCAGCTGCGCTATACGACCAGCGTGAGGCAAAGCTGAAGGTTGATGCAGAGAACACCACAGGAACAGAGCTTACTTCAAACAAGATCAAGCAGCAGTCTATCAACATTCCTATCAACCTGCGCTATTCCATCGGCCTGGGTGACTTGGCTGGCATTTACTTCGCAGCAGGTCCTCAGTTCGGATTCAATGTAGGCGACAAGAACTTTGACTGGACAAAGGAGACAAGCTACAGAATGGAGTCTACGAACTTCAGCGTGAACCTCGGTGCAGGTGTCTCTCTCATCAAGCATCTTGAAATCGGCTTCAACTACAACATCGCATGCGGTAAGACCGGCGAGGCTTCCGTAAAGAACGTGTTGAACAACACCTGGGAACAGGTTTCAAGAGGCCGTTCAAACGCTTGGCAGATTTCCGCAGCGTATTATTTCTAAGCCGTAGACCAGTCTGACAGACAGACGGAAAGGCATACAGACAAACAGTCAGACGGGCCGCAGCTTCTATGGACATCCATAAAGCTGCGGCTTTTCCATATATAATTTGTAAGGTAAGTTTATTTTTACTAACTTTGCAAGGCAATAGGGAATCTACTAACTAAAACAAATTAAATTACAGAAAGAACATGGAACAGGTTTTCAGTTACATTATCAGTCTGGGAGCGAGCGTGATGATGCCAATCATCTTCACCGTCATCGGACTGTGTATCGGTATGAAATTCGGCAAGGCGCTGAAGTCAGGACTTTTCGTGGGCGTCGGCTTCGTAGGTCTGGGCGTGGTCACCGCGCTGCTCACCACCAACTTCAATGACCCCCTGAAGGGCATCTCCGACCTTTATCATCTGCAGCTCAACGTCTTCGATATGGGCTGGCCGGCAGCAGCAGCCGTGGCATACAATACGGCAGTGGGAGCACTCATCATCCCGATCTGCCTCGGCGTGAACTTCCTCATGCTCATCACCAAGACCACACGCACCGTGAATATCGACCTCTGGAACTACTGGCATTTCGCATTCATCGGAGCCGTGGCATATTTCGTTATGGGCGAGAGCCTGCTCTGGGGTTATTTCGCAGCCATCGTGTGCTACATCATCACCCTCGTATGTGCTGACCTCACGGCAGAGAAATTCCAGAAATACTACGACCTCGACGGAATCTCCATTCCGCAGCCGTTCTGCCAGAGCTTCATGCCGTTTGCCATCGTGTTCGACAAGATACTGAACCTCATCCCGGGATTTTCCAAGCTCGACATCGATGCCGAGGGCCTCAAGAAGAAGTTCGGCGTATTGGGCGAACCGCTCGTGCTGGGCGTCATCGTGGGAATGCTCATCGGATGGGCAGCCCAGCTCGACATAAAGAAGATACTCTTCCTCGGTGTCACGATGGGAGCCGTTATGGAACTTATCCCGCGCATCACATCCCTCTTCATCGAGGGACTGAAGCCTATCTCCGAAAAGACACAGGAGCTGGTGAAGAAGAAGTTCAACGGCAAGAAGGTGCACATCGGCATGAGTCCGGCCCTCGTAATCGGCCACCCCACCACGCTCGTCGTGTCTATCATCCTCATTCCGGTAATCCTCGCCCTCGCAGTATTCCTGCCAGGCAACCAGTTCCTGCCTCTGGCATCACTCGCCGGCATGTTCTATCTCTTCCCTATGGTTCTGCCGTTCACTAAGGGAAACGTGGTGAAGACCCTCATCGTGGGACTCTTCGCCCTGATTATCGGCTTGTATTTCGTCACCGACATGGCACCCGACTTCACCATGGCAGCACAGCACGTGTTTGAGGCCACAGGCGACAAGGCGGCCGAGATTCCGCAGGGCTTCTCCGGCGGTGCGCTCGACTTCGCGTCATCCCTCATCGGCTGGACCATCTATCGCGGCGTGAAGCTGCAGTACGTCGGCATGGGCGTGCTCACCGTCATCACCGTAGCCCTGATGTTCATCAACAACAGGAAAATCGTGAAGGAAGACAGAGAAGCAAAGAAATAAACAAGAACAATGTATTAAAAGATAGATATGAAAAAGATTATCCTTTCAGCAGCAATCGCTGCTACAGCAATGTGCGCAAATGCACAGACAGACTACAAGATCCAGACGGCCTGCAATCCGCTGGACGTGAAGACTTATGACACAAACCGCCTGCGCAGCGCTTTCGCCATGGAGAATGTGATGGAGGCAAACAAGATCCACTTCACCTATTCCATGTACGACCGCCTCGTGTTCGGTGGCGCAATGCCGGTAGGCACAGTGCTGAAGCTGGAGAGCATCGACCCGCTCAAGGCTCCTTACTTCTGCTTCAACCGCGAGCTTGGCATCATCAACACCAGCAAGGGTGTGGGTATCGTCACAGTAGACGGCAAGCAGTATGAGCTGCACTTCAAGGATGCACTCTACGTGGGCCGCGGCTCGAAGGAAATCACCTTCGCAAGCAAGGACGCGCAGAATCCTGCCAAGTTCTATCTGAACTCCACCACAGCCCACAAGGCTTACCCGACGCAGATGATCGTATGCAACGACGCCGCACGCGCCAAGAAGCTGAAATGCCTCAACTCCAACAGCTTCCACGCCGGAAAGATGGAGGAGAGCAACGACCGCGTCATCAACCAGCTCATCGTGAACAACGTTCTCTCCGAGAAGAACGGCGGCAAGGGCGGTCCATGCCAGCTGCAGATGGGATTGACGGAGCTTGCTCCGGGTTCTGTATGGAACACGATGCCTGCCCATACCCACGGACGCCGTGTGGAGGCTTACTACTATTTCAACCTGCCCGAGGGTAACAGCATCGCCCACTTCATGGGTGAGCCGCAGGAGACGCGAGTGCTCTGGCTGCACAACGAGCAGGCTGTGATGTCGCCCGAATGGAGCGTGCACTGCGCTTCTGCCACGAGCAACTATATGTTCGTATGGGGCATGGGCGGCGAGAACCTCGACTATGGCGATATGGACAAGATTCCGTATCTGGACATGAAGTAGAAAACCCAACCTGACCCTCCCAAGGGGCAACCCACCCTGGCAAGAGGGAGAAAGTAGGGACCCACCCTGACCCTCCCAAAGGGAGGGAATGAAAGGGTGCGGAAGATTGGATGATATATATAATAATAAAAGGTGGAAATCTCATTGGCTTCCAC
>OLSD01001678.1_pt1 | contig 17456 bp, 8 predicted proteins | sample 1672211 | NCBI WGS metagenome assembly OLSD01 (sample SAMEA3136659, study PRJEB25190) | human gut metagenome | reverse complement strand
GCTGCACTTAGAGAGTATGCTCAAACGGCTTGAATTCTAAATCCGAAACTTGAGTATTAATAATAAATTTTCTATTAAATGCTTTCCTTTTAAAGTAGACAGCAGGGAAATATAATTTATTTCCACTGCTGCCACTGCTGAATAGTATTATCAGCAATCTGTCCCAGTACTGCGACAAGGACAGATGCTGATAAGAACAATTAGAGAGCAACTTTAGTCGACATTGCCTTGCCGTTCTCTGTAGCAGCTGTCACTACATAGATGCCGGCACCCATTCCACTGAGGTCAACGCTATCGGCATAGACATTCTGCATCGTGCGGCCGTCGATAGAGCGCACTGTGATATTTGCAGCGCTACCGTCAGCAATGATTACTTTCTTGCCGCTTACCACGAGAGAGTTGTTTGCAGCATTAGCCTCAGCCTGGTCGATAGAGGTTACGGTTGCAACCTTGAATGCTGGTTCAAGAATCTGCTTCTGGTAGTTGCCGGCAGCGTCAATCATTTCCAGACGCAGGTCAAACCATGTATCAGCAGCATTTACAATCACATTCTCGAGATTAGCCTCATAGAAGTTTCCGTATGCAGGCATGAAGTATTTTGAAGGGTCTTCAACTACAGGAATCTTCACCCAATCCTCTGTTCCGTGAGGAGCATAATAAGCGTTCACTGTTACAGGAGCCTCACAAACGAAGTAGCTGAGGTTTGGATTCTCTTCGTTGAACACACAAGTGAAGTCACCTCCGGCAACAAGCATCTTGGCGCCATTTGTGCTTTCGAAATGATCGCAGATATTGCCATTTGCATCCTTGAAGGTAAGCATCTGGAATGTAGGGGCAGTATTGTCTTCCTTAGTCAAGTCATACAGGATTTCCGTAACATTCTTACCTACGATATCATCAACCTTAACGTTTGTATTGGTCAGAGTAAGCTTTGTTCCGTCAGGAGTAGCTTCCTCCTTAGACTCTGCAATATACTGGTCGTTCTCATAAAGTTCATTATGTCTTCCCAGATAACGGAACTGGTCATCTTTCTCTACAGTGCCTGCGTCATTCCATTTGTATGAGCGATATGCCAACAGCGGAGCGCAATTACCGAATGAAGCCGTGCCGCCTGGTGATTTGAAAGAGAATTCCGGGTGACCAGGATAATACTGGTCTTTTTTCAGACTTTCAGAGAAGCTGAAGCCGAAATACAAGTCACAGGTAGATGCTATATAGCTTACTCCCTCGGTTGCATTACCCAAGGCATAAGGAGCAAGCAGATATCTGAATGACTCGTCGCCTGAATCTTCATCAATATAGAAATAGTCACTGCAGATAGGACGTGCGAATGTATTGAAATGTGTCTTGTCGGTTGGCTTTGATTCCGGACAATCCATAAATGTAATCACCTTGCCTTCGTCCTTAGGATCCTTGAGGGATACCGTACGCATGTTCACGTTAATGTCGCCATCGACAACGAAAGATGTTTCAACTCCAGGAAGACCTACATACTCATGGCTTGCCATTATAGGAGAAGTAGTGAAGTCAGAAACGAGCTTGGCAAGATTCTTCGGATCCGAATGGCAAACCGTTTTGCTGAAATCCTCTATCAAACCTTTATAGACATAATTATGCGAGCCTACATAAATTACAACAGACTGTCCTACACAGTACTTGTCGCTTACCTTATTTATATAGAAGTCTTCCGGATGTCCCTTACGCTTGGTACCCAGACTGATGAGGAGGTCAGAAAGTCCATATTCCTTGTGAATAAGAGAAGTAACCTTTCTCATTCCGTCAGCAGTTCCCTTGGTGTCAACCTGTGTACCATCCATAATATTGAGGAAAAGCTCTTTGCCGTTTTCATCATAATAATGGAACTCAACAGGAATCGTTGCTTCATTCTCGTCTATCTCCATGGTCACTTCGTCTTTCACTTCGATTCCTTCCTTGAAGACATAGCGAGACGGTGCACCACTGAAATAGAGATACAAGTCGTAAGTTCCTACAGGAACTTTAGCGGTACCTTCTTTTTTTCTGAATTTAACCTCCTTCTTTATATCATTGTTAAACAGGAATGCCTTATATGGCTTGCTGCTGGCTGTGATTTTCAAAACGCCAAGCTCCACATCTTCTTCGGCCTTGTTAATCTTCAATGGCGTCAGACTCTTTGTTGTGCCAAGATCATTCAACAAGAACTGTGACCCTTCAGGCAAAGTTATTTCTGTATCATTGGAAAGATGGACTTTTCCTGATACCAACTTTGCTTCTTGTGCATTAGCTGTTGCCGCAAAAGAGGCACACAGAACTAACATTGCAGATAATGTTTTTTTCATAAAATAAATAATATTAATTTAAGTTTAAACTAGCAGTGTTATCTCACCGGACCTGCATTACATGCCGATTCCGGTCCGCTTTGCTTTTGTTATAGACAGCAGAAGATTCCCCCTCCGCTGCCTATACGAAAAGCGTATTATTAAATAATCAGTTGCATTTATGTGTTGAGCCCTTACTTCACGATGCTCTTTACGACTCTGCCGTCAGAATATTTGATGATGTTGAGGCCCTTGACCGGAGTCTGAACCATAGTGCCGTCGATTGTATAGCGCTCCACTTCTACGGCACTGCCGGCTGCAGTGTTGCCGCTGATGGCGTTTACGCCCGGGAGAAGAACCTTGCACTGACTGGCGTTGATTACCTTGCCGCTCTTGGTGTCGATGATAACGGCGCAGGCATTCAGCTTTGTCTTGTCCTGGATTATAGGATACTTGGTCAGGTCGAACGTGTATTTCTTTGTCTGGACCTCACCCTGCTTGATTGTTGATGAGATAGACTCATCCATATCATTGGTGACGCCCTTCGCAGCAATCACCACATCGTCATATACGAGGTCGGTAAGCTCATCGTCGCCATTGATGAACTGGCCGAGCAGCGGTTCCACATCTTCAAGTCCCTTGCCTGCATATTCGCCCATGCCATTGGTCTGAATCCATGTCGGGTCCGACATACCGTCTTCTGTCAGCAGATAATACAAGGCGTAGTTGTCTTTCTCGCCTGTGAACTCGAATTTTACCTTTGTATCAAGGTTTACAGAGTTCTTGTCGTCGCTCAGGCTGGCATTTACATCTACCGAACCTACGGAAATCATTCCCAATGCCTTCTCCAGATCCGTTGCGAATCCGAATGCCTTGTTGTTGCTTCCCAGATAAGGATACACATCAAGCACAGTACGGTCAAGGTCTACCGTAGGCATGTATTCCATGTTGTTGTCATAGATATAGAGGGCATAGTCTCTTGCAGCCATCGGGTCTGCACCATTATGTATGCTGGCAATCACCACCTTGTCGCCGTATTTCTCTCTCAGCTTCAGCTTGTTCACATAGCTCCAGCCGTATCCTCTTGCCCAAGTTGCAGTGAAGTCTTCTACAAATACTTTACGATTAGCAGCATTCTCTACCACAATGGCATCACCCGTTGCCTTTGTGACGTTAGCTTCATTGGCAGCACCGTTCACCTCGGTAACCTTGATTTCTGCATTGAAGACCCCACTCTTGCCGAAAGCGACTACCGGGAATGCATATATGAACTTGCCTCCGACCTCAGCAATCGGGTTCTCCAGTTCTACGGTTTTCTCTTCCGTCTTGCCATCCATTGTCACTTCATATTTGAAGTTCTTCACGCCTTTCACACCCATATTGGTCAGAGTGAGAGGAACAAAGGTCTTTGCCTCTTTAGTCAATGCGACATCAAGGAAGCCGCTTTCCGTCTTCAAAGCATTCTGTATGAAATTGTCTCCGCTAAGCAGGACCTTCATCGGAAGGATTCCGAAATTTTCCGTATCTTCTCTCCAATAACTATTCACATCACTTCTTCTGATGAACGCATTTTCATAACCAAGGATATTAGCTGGATATTTTTCCAAAATAATTGGAGACTGATCATAATGAGTCGTCACGTTTTTCAGATGGAAAGAAAAGCCTACATACACATCCTTGTCACCCATCTTGTATGGTTTGTTGAACCTTACTTCATTGGAGCAATCCTCAGGAGTTGTCAAAAAGGATGTAAGAGTGGACACATCCACATCCTGTATGCAGATATCGCTTCCGCTCATGTCCACGCCTTCCGGCAGTTCTGATGTGATAAACACCTGGAGCTTGTCTATATTTCTCGTATCAACCAGAGCGAACTTGATTCCTTCGATGGTCTGTCCCTTCTTGTAATATTCGCTCTCCGGCTTCAGTCTGATACAGCAGGAATAAGTTCTTGTTTCACCTTCGTTTCCACCGACTCCCCATCTTCTCATGTCTTCAGGGTCGAATGAATATTTACCGCTGTAGTATCCCCACCAGAGTTCGTTGTCCTTGATTTGAATACTGGATTTTGCCGCCGGAGCCGCCGGGGCAAATGCCGATTTGGCGAAGCCTCCTACCCGGATGATGCCGTCGTCAGCGCTTGCTGTCTTTGTGGTGTGTGTTTGATCTTGGATCTTCTCTATGCTCTGGGCACTGACACTGGCACAGTACATACCGAGCAGGAAAGATGCACAAAGTAGTAATTTTTCCATCATAGTAATTAAACTTGAAAAATTTAGAATTGCATTTATATCACACAGGCGTACAGAATCAAGAGCAATCCATAGCCTGCCGCGCCATGAGCCCGTGATGCGTTTGTGTGTAAAAAAATACCCAAAACGAACATGCTCTTGGCACGCCACAAAGATAAAGACAGAATCTGAGAAATTAATATAATAATGGTCCGGGGCATTCCAAATTCTTGAATTTGTAACGGAAAGCCCCGAAAACACAAGGGAAAACAAATGAATCGAAGAAATGCTTTATGAGTTTTTCATGTCGTTCTTCGCCATGTTCTGATACATCGAAGGGGTGAGACCGACGGTCTTTTTGAACACATTTATGAAAGTCGTGGGCGACTTGAAACCCACGCTTTCGGCTATTCCCTTAATCGTATAGTTGCCATATTTCTCCACATCGATAAGTCTCTCACGTGCCATCTGGATACGATATGAATTAACGAAGGCATTGTAGTTTTTCTTGAAGGAATCGTTTATCACCTGGGACACGTATTTGCTGTTCGAGCCTACAAGCTCCGCAAGTCTGTCGAGCGAGAAGTCCATGCTGCAGAATTCCGTGGTCTCCTCCATGACCTTCTCCATTCTGCGCTCTATGATTTTCCGTCCTTCCTCATTGAGGTTGCTCGACTGGTACTTCTCCGACGTGTCTTTCGCCGCCTGCTCCGCCTTTGCCTCGCTGTGTCCGTCATGCTTGGCCTGCAGTTCGTCTATCAGCCTGTTCTTTTCTTCAAGTTCCGCCGAAGTCTCCTTATACCGTCTCTCCAGTCTCTTCTGCATCTCCAGATTGTCCTTGTTCTGACGGAACAGACTGTGATAACTTTCGTTCAACTGCTTCTTCTGGCGGCTGACGATGACAAGCAATACGGCGATACACACCATGAACAGGAATATTCCGCCCATAATGACCCATTGGATACGTATGGTACGCGTGTTTTCCTCCTCGCTCTTGTGCAACGTGTCCAGCTCCTTTGTGGTTTCCTCCACTTCATGCAGGAAGAGCTTGTTCTTCGCAATGTCGAACTGCCTGATATTCTGCATGGAGTCCTTTATATTGATGTAAATAGCTCTATACTTGTTGGCGCTCTTGATATCACCGTTTTTCTCGCATATTTCAGCGAGCTGCCTTGGCGTACCGATAAAGCGGAACAACACATTCCTCTTGTTCGCCTCATCATAACAGATTCTCAGGTATTTCACCACGGAGTCCTGCTCGTCCAGTTTCATGTATGCCACTTATATCTTCTGATATGCGAAGCAGATTGCCTGGGCGTCCAGATCGTTCTTTATGGCAAAAGAGGCAAGGAATTTGAATCTCTTGACAACATCCTTGTATTTTCCCTCCTTCATCTCTATGAGTCCCTTCGCGTAGTTGCTCAGATAAGTATGCTGAGGATTCTTCAGGTCTCTGATAGCTTCCGCCTTCCTGTGGTATTTCTTTGCCTCGCTTATATGGTCTGTAATAATATTAAGGTTTGTGAGGTTTGAGAGTATCTTGAATTCTGTTTCCTTGTCGGGGTATCTGGAACAGTATGCATACCCCTTCCTGTAGTAGTTTATGGCCTTTTCATAATCAAAGTAATAGGAATATATATTACCTATCACATTGTATAGCTGCGAATTGTATTTCTTTCCCTTGCACAGCTTGGCTTTCTTTATTCCTTCTATTTCGGAGTCGAGCGCCTTGATATAGCTGCCGATCTTGACATACAGTATACCCACCTTCACGTAAGCGAGGATACATTTCTGCTTTTCGCTCTCAGAGAGATTGTTGCTGAATCTTTTGGTTACAATGGTATAGAGCACGATTGCCCTCTCGTTATCTTCCGCCTCCTCATGCTTTTCCGCTGCCGCCATAATCTGGTCGCTCGACAACTTGTCGTATTTCTGGGCAAGTGCGGAGTATTGCGTATATGATGCCGACACTGCCTCTGTGCATGTTGAAGCAAAAAGCAGCATCGCCATAAACAAGCGAAGGATGAAATTAACCATATTATTGCTATTCAAAGTATTATCTATGTTATTATCTCTGCAAAGATTCTGCAAACCGACTGCAATGAAGCTTGCTTCAATTGCCGAAATGCAACCTATCTTAGGCAAAGGTAATAAAAAACTAAAAAAAACACGATAAAAACAGGAAAATTATATCGGGGGCAATATTAATTCAGCATACCCGAATTATTCATTAATTAATTAATTAATTTTTTCTTGTCAAGAAACTTAGAATGAGGAAATACGTTTTTTTTGAACATTGATGAGATGCTTATCATCACCAGCAATGGGGAAATTATAAAAGGACAGTCATAAAACGGTCTGATGGTTTCTCAAGTTGTTTTTATGACAGTCCTTTTTTATAGTGCTTTTCTTGTTCCTTAGAACAATGACGATTCCGTTATCTGTTCAAATCGATTTGTTTGTGCACAATGCGGAATCTGCGCCATGTGTAGACACAGTGTAGAGTTCCGTCTTTTGCCTGTATGATGGCAGGGTAAGAGTAGTCGCCAATCGGACTGTCCTCAAGCGTGATGATGTGCTCCCATTTCAATCCGTCGTCAGAAACAGCTATCGATACAGGATTTCTTGGACCCTTCGGCGTGCCGGGGATTGTCGCGAAGTCGTTGTATATGAGCACGTGTTTGCCGTTGCTCATAGTCAGCGCGTCTGTGCCCGACTGATTGTTCGGCACGTCAATCAGCGTCACCTTCGACCACGTGTCGCCGTTGTCGCTGCTCCATGTGGATGCAAGCCTGCCGTTCTTGGTTCTTCCTATAGCCTGCAGTCTGCCGTCTTTCAGTTTCAGTATCGATGGCTGTATACAGTATATCGGGTTGAGTTTGTGCTCTATGGTGTCGCCTGTTATCAGCGTGCCGTCGGGATTCATATCCACAGTAAGCGGGCGCATTTCGCGTTCTATCGGTCCCACATATTTCCATTTTCCAGTATTCAGATCCATTATTTCGAAATGGAACTTCCATCCGCCCTCGTTTTCCGTGCTCGACGGACATATCAGTCGTTCGCCCACAACCACCGGTTTGTTTTTTATCGGTCCCTGAAAACCTTCCGGCAGCGGTTCCTTCTTCGACCAAGTCCTTCCTCCGTCCTTGCTCTTCACTACCCATCCGGTCCAGTCGTTCATCACCCATCCGATTTTGAAGAATAGCCACAGTTCCTTGTTCGGCATTTCGAACAGCACAGGGTTCCAGCATGCCTTGCGGTAGAGTCCGGTCGGGATAGAGTCCTTTTTCGATTCTGCCCACGTCTTGTTCACTCCGACGATAGGTCCAGTCTCAGCTTTCGCACACGTGGTGTCCATTCTTGCTATCCGTGCTTCTTCCGTGCCGAGCTTGAACACACCGTCAGCCACGAGCTGCGGCTCGCTCCATTTGTCGCTGCCTTTGGGCTTGCGGTTCACCCATATACATACATCCGGGTTCCGCTCCTTAGTTCCCCCGAAGTATGTGGCAACGAGGTCACCGTTGTCGAGTTCCACTATTGACGATGCGTGGCATTGCGGAAAGTCAGTCTGCTTGTATACGAACTCATCCTTTATCACCCTCTTGTCGGCAAAGCTGTATTTGCAGTTGAATGTGTATTTGCCAGAGCCTACGGTTTTAGTCTCGCCGTTAGGCAGACATACCTCCGCTGTTATTCCCACCGGCACCTCTATGTTCCAGTGCAGCGTCTCCAGATCCTTGTTCCATGCCGATTTGATACGTCCGTAAGGTGTTTCGTAGCTCACGTCAACGCTGTCGAGCTCTTCAATCTCGAAGTTCGGCTTCATCACCGTATTCCTGTATCCGGCAGACCCTTTGGCATTCTTTATGCCGCCCAGGTTCTCGTAGCACCACGGCAGCAGGTCGCCCAGCAGCATCACGTGGTTTCCAGAGTTCATCCATGGGTTCGCCTTGTCGCCGTTCCATAGTTCCCATATCGTGGTGGCACCATGCCTGAGCATATATCCCCATGAAGGATACGTATCGTTGGTTGCCAGCATATAGGCCACATCCGCAAAGCCGTTTTCCGACAGTCCGCGCATGAGCCATGATATTCCGATCACTCCGCATGGTACATGCCCCTTGTTTGCCGTCATAATGTTTGCCACCACGTTTCTCACCACATCCTCCTTGCAGCTATCCGGCACAATGCCCAGTGCCAGCGGCAGCAGGTTTGCCGTTGCCGTATTGTTGCAGTAGAACACACTGTCCGGATACAGCACATGGTCGTGCCGTACTGAAGTGCCGCGCTTCACGAAAAGGAATTTTCTGTTGAAAGCCTCTGTCATTCTTTTTTCCAATTCGCTGTAGTAAGGTACATCGCCCTCCTGCTTGGCTATGCGTGCGAATTTCTGCATCAGCCTCATGTTCCTAATCATGTATGCCGTAGAGATAAGTCTTCCGTCGGTTTGTCTTGCCGGGTCCTTGGAGTGTATCAGCGCGAGGTCTTCGGGCGGCACACACCAGTCGCCGTATTTGTCCTTCTCTATGATTCCGTCTTTCATGTATTCGTCAACCACGTGTCCCACCCATTTCTTCAAAGCAGGGTAGGATGCAATGGCAGCCTCGCTGTTGCCGAATTGAGTGTAGAGCATATCGCATCCGAAGGGCAGAGCCGACGGCCACGTTATGTCGTCGTTGTAGTATGACCAGTATGCCGGCGACACGTCGCACAGTACTCCGTCGCTCCTCTGCGACTCACAGATGTCTCGCATCCATTTCGTGTATAGCCTCTCGTTGTTGAACAGGAATGACTCCCCCAGGCAGCCCATCACCCTGTCGCCCAGCCACGGTTGGCGTTCGTTGCGCTGCGGACAGTCGGTCGGGAATCCCTTATAGTTCGACAGAATCCCCCACCATGCGTTCTTGTATACGCCGTTCAGGATGTCGTTATTTGTATGGAATGAGCCAATGCTCTCCATCTCGTCTGCCACCACCTGTGCCTCCACGTCCGTGGCGGCAACCGATTCCGCACCTTTAATCTCCACGAATCTGAATCCGTGGTATACAAAGGTAGGGTGCCATGCTCTGCCTTTCTCGTTGCCGGAGCATACATATTTGTCTTCAGTCTCGGCATCGCGCAGGTTGGCGATGAACAGCTCGCCGTTGTCGTCCAGTTTTTCGGCATATTTTATCTTTATCGTGTCGCCGCTATTGCCGCGCATCTTCATCTGCACCCATCCGGCCATGTTCTGTCCGAAGTCCACGATGAATGTTCCGCGCCCTGTACGTTTTATGCTTTGCGGCTTGAGTCTTGAAAGAATCTTCATGTTCGGTGCCGGCTGTCCGCGTAGCTCTCCCGTGGGGATTGAAGCCCTGTCGGCGTTGCGCCATGCCGAGTCGTCGTAGCCCGGGTAGCTCCAGTTGCCGAGTTCCATCCTTGCGTCATACACCTCTCCGTCGTATTCGTTGTTCGAGCGTATCGGTCCTGCCGTTGTCGCCTTCCATTTCTCCGACGAACTGAATGTGCGGCTTGAGCCGTCGTCATATTCCACTACAATCATTACGCGGCATTTCGGAAATCCCATGAACGGTGTTTTCCAGTGCTTGTCGTATCTCATCGGCACCGTTCTTCCGTTTCCCAGTATTATGCCCACGCACGCCTTTCCTTGCTTTTCCGTCTTTGCGAGCGAATTTGTAATGTCGAGCGTGTTGTATATGATAGACTCCCTCGTGTCTGTCTGTTGCGGCGCGAGCACGTCGGTGCCTTGTCTCTGTGCGTTCACATACAGTTCGTACAGTCCGAGTGCCGCCACATAAGCCGTTGCCTGCTTGATTTTTTTTCCGTGTTCCAGTTCTATTTCCGTGCGCAGGTATCTGGCGTTCACGCGTGTCTTGAACCCCATGCTCTCGCCCTTGTCAAGCTCGTCTATTCCAATCCATCTTCCGCTCCAGTGTTCTTCGCCGATTATTCCTGTTGAGAACAGCTGCGGTTCAGCCCATTCGGAGTTTCCGTTGTTTGTCGTTACCCTCACGGTCCAGTAGGCGCGCTGGTTGTCCTTCAGCTTCGCTCCGCTATACGGAATCCATAGCTGTTCGTTTGAACTTACAGTGCCGGAGTCCCACAAGTCAGCCTTCCCTTCGGCAAGCATTTCGCGGCTTGATGCCACGAGAATTCTGTATGCCGTCTGTATTGTAGAATTTTTCCCGCTCTGTATCTGCCATGAGAATCGTGGGGTCCTCGTGCCGAGTCCCAGGGGGGTCTTCATGTTCTCCGTGAGTAGCTTCACCGCCTTTGTCCCCTCCGCTTTCTCCGTCGTTGCTTTCCTGTTTTTTGCCGCATCGGTATGTATTGCCGGTGTCGTGGACAAGAGAGCAGTAAGCAGCAGCGGCATCAGCGCTATCTTGTATTTTATGCCTGTCATTATAAAGTGATGATTTGTTTTTTTTAATTGAAAATAAGGTGCCCGGAGCATAAGTCCGAACACCTTATCTATATATGTATATCAGGTTCTGTCCAGACGCGTGGCTATTGTTTGCTGCTGTCTGAGCCGTTCACCTTTGTTCCTTTGAACACGACAGAGAATTTCTTCACTCCGCGCCCTGTTATTATCGACAGCGTCAGGTGTGTTTCCACATTCTTGTTGCTGTCCACTCTTCCGAGGAATGCAGAGCCGAGAGCGTTCGCATTGTTGTGGTTCGAGAATGCGAATCCGCTGTTGCTGTGCGCCACGTTTGCAATGCAGCTGCTGTTCACCTCCCATTCTTCGCATACGAAGTTGAAGTCTGCCGTATAGTCTCCGGTTGCCGTCACGGTCATTGTTCCTTTCGCCTCTTCCGTTTCGGCGTTTTCCACTCCCTGCCTTGTGCGGTAGTATGTGCCTTCGTACACTCCTGCTGCATCGTTTGCTGCAGTGTTGCTGAATGTCGTTTCGTCGTTGTCATCGCTGCATCCTGCAAGTAGTGTCACTGCCAGCAGTGCGCTCAGAAACATATATAATGTCTTTTTCATTTTCTTTTCTTTTTGAAGATTAGTATCCAGGGTTCTGGTCGGCAGATGTCAGTGCCGTGTTTGTCTCGATTTCCTTTGCCGGTATCGGGCGCAGCCATTTTATCTCTCCGCGTGTGTTTGCCATCTGCTCCGCTGATGATATGCCGTCGTTGTAGGCAATGCAGTAGCGCACGAGCTGGCGTGTGCGGCGCAGGTCAACCCATCGTGTGGTCTCGGCGTAGAGTTCGCGTGCGCGCTCGTCGAGTATGAGGTCGAGCATCGTCAGTGTTCCGAACGAAGCCTGGCGCTCGTAGTTCGGTGCGTAATCGGCGAGTGAGTTCAGATGCTTGGCGTGTGATCTGTCGCGTACGGCATTCACGTAATCCAGTGCCGTCACCTCGTCGCCCAGCATATAGTATGCTTCTGCTGCAACGAGATAGATGTCGCTCAGATGGAACACCGGAATGTCGCGGTAGTCGCAGTTTCCGGAGTTCACCATGTCGGTATTCGGATCGTCGAACTTCTTCACCGGCGGTACAGAACCGGCGTTCACTCTCTTGTAGTCATCGTAGTCTCTCACGTCGATTTTGTCGATGCCTCCCTCCTCGTTGAACCACCAGAAAGCCATGTCGCCCTTTTTGAGCAGTGCCACGTGTCCGAGGTTCGGGTTGTTGCCTTTGATGAACCGCATCTTGTTTTCGGCTATGTATTGATTGATTTCAGAGCGGTCGGTCCAGTACGGGAAGTACTTGAATGCTATCTGCATCTTTGCCTTAGCCTCTTCGGTGGCATTGTAGTAGGCGTAGTAACCTGTCGTGAGCCATTGTCCCGGTGTGTAGTTGTAGATGGTGGTCATGAACGTGCCGTCGAAGCGGTCGTCGCCCTTGTCGAACAGGTATAGGCTCTTCAGCGATGGTGCGAGGTTGGCATCGCAGTTCTTCAGTCCGCCGAAGGTCACGTTGCCGTATTCGCTGCCGTATGTGTTCTGGCGGCTGTTTCCTCCCGTCAGCACGTCGCCCGGATAGCCGGCGCGGTCGTACTGCACTGAGAAAATCTCCTCGGCGTTGCCCTCGTTCTTCGGCGACCATTTGTCTTCGAACGACATGGTGAGTGTCTGTCCGGCGATAGTCTCCTTTGCATACTGTGCAGCTTTCTCAAAGTATGATTTTCCTTCCACGCTGTATGTTCCGTGTGCAGCGTCTTCAAGCTTCGTGTCGATGTCCCATCCTGCTGCGAGGCAAACCTTTGCGAGCAGGGCTTTCACGGCGCGGCGACTTACATTGCCGTTGTGGTCGTTGTCGGGCAGTTCCGCACAGTCTTTTATTCCTTCCAGCTCTGCTATCGTCTTGTCGTATATGTCCTTGAGCGGTGTGCGCGGATAGTTGTCTTCCGAACTGTTGATGTAGTAGTCCACATACGGCACCGAGCCGAACTGCTGTGTGAGCTGGTAGTAGCCGAGGCTGCGCATGAATTTCGCTTCTGCCTCATACTTCGTGTTGCCCTGACAGTATGCGAGCAGCTCGTTGGCGTGCAGTATCAGGTCGTAGCAGCTCTTGTAGTAGTTTGCCACGTCGGCATCCTCCGGTGTGAATTTGTAGCCCTGATAGTCGTTCACGGTTGTCGACTTTGTTGTCGTATACAGGTCTGTGCCCCATTCTGTCAGTGCCGTTTCGTTTACTATCGGCTTTATCGTGGCATACATCGACACTCTGAGGGCCTCTACAGCCTCCAGTTTTTCCAGGTGCTTTTTTGCATCCACGTTTGATTTGTTTTCCACGTCCAGACTGCATCCCGTGAGGACTGCTGCTCCTGCCAGAGCTGCAATGAGGGTGGAATGGATATAATTTTTCATAAGAATTGTCATTGTTTGTATGGTTAAACTTTTAGAACTTTATGCTTGCTCCGAACTGCCATGTGGTTGTGCTCGGTCCGTCGTTCTCGAGGTCGGCGCTTGCCCACTCCGGGTCGTATCCCTTATACTTGGTGAATACGAACGGGTTCGTCACGGTGCAATATATTCTGAGCTTCTGGCAGCCGATCTTCGAGAGCCAGCTCTTCGGCAGCGAATAGCCCAGTGTGATGTATTTCACTTTCACGAACGAACCGTCGGTGATGGAGTTCGTGTGCGAGAGCCAGTATGCAGTTCCCAGTCCGCCGTTTCCGCATCCGTTGTTCGGGAACGGATAGTCGCCGTAGTGTGTCGTTTCCTGGTATACCGGGTTGATGAACGAACCGTCGGCGTTCACGCCGTCGCAGCTCAGCAGTGTTCCTGCCGGGATGTACCAGTCCATGTCGAGCTTGTTGCGTCCTCGGTCGTTGATGCCCAGATAGCTCTGGTAGAAGTTTGAGTATACCTTGTTGCCCTGCTTGGCATAGAGCGAGAACGAGAAGTCGAAGTCTTTCCATGACAGGTTGCTGGTGAAGCTGCCCGTCCATTTCGGGTCGGTGTTGTATGTCTTCTTGTCGTTGTCGTCATATTTGCCGTCGCCGTTGCGGTCCACGATGATCGGGTTGCCTTCCACCAGTCCGTAGCATTTGTTGTAGTAGGCATATTCCTTCACGGTTTCGCCCGGTACGAATCCCTTGAGCTTTGCAATCTCGTTGTCGGGTACCACCATGTCGCGGTCCGTCACGATGCCGTCCCACTCATAGTCGTAGAGCACTCCATATGGCTTGCCAATGAAGAGGTTGCCCTTTGTCGTGCCAGTGAGCAGGTTTCCAGTTCCGTTGATTTCGAGCACTTTGTTGCTGTTGTGTGCAAATGTGAATGTGGTTTCCCAGTTCCAGTCCTTTGTCTGTATGTTCGTTGTGGTGAGCGAAACCTCCACACCTCTGTTCCTCACTGAACCCACGTTCGTTCTCACAGTGGCACCGGCAGTCACGAGCGGCAGGTCTCTGTTGTAGAGCAGGTCGGTTGATTTCTTGTTGTAGATATCCACCGAACCGCGTATGCGCTCGTTCAGGAAGCCGAAGTCGATACCGAAGTTCACCTCGTGCGACTTCTCCCATTTCAGGTCCGGGTCAACGATCGAACCGATTGCCACTCCCTGGCTGTATGCCGTGCCGAAGGGGTAGTATGTGGAGGTGCCCATCACAGCCATCGTTTCATAGTCGAGCACGCTGTTGTTTCCTGTCACACCGTAGGAGAGGCGCAGCTTCAGGTTCGACAGCCAGTCTTTAGCCTTCACCATGAACGGCTCTTCCGACAGACGCCATGCCACAGCTGCCGACGGGAACATGCCCCAGCGGTTGCCGCTTCTGAAGCGTGAGCTTCCGTCCCATCGCATCGTTCCTGTGAAGAGGTAGCGTCCGAGATAGGTGTAGTTGGCACGCACGGCATACGACATCAGCTTGTTCTCGCTGTAGCTGCTGCTTGAGTTCTTGTAGTCGTATCCCTTGTCGGTCGTGCCGATGTTCCACCAGTTTGTGCCTTCCATCACCTTGTTGTACACAAGAGCCTCTGCCTCCGTGTTGGCGTAGGTGTAGGAAACGAGTCCCATGAGGTTGAGGTGGTGGTCATCGCCGAACATGCGGTCGTAGGTCACCTGGTTGTCCCATGTGTAAGAGAAAGCCTCGTCGTAGGAGCGCTTTGCCGTGTTCTGCGTCTCGCCGGCTTCCGTGCCCTGGTAGAATCCGTAGCGCTGGTGCGAGTAGGATGGCGAGAAGGTGGTCTTCAGCGAGAGACCCTTCATTGGCTTTGCCTCAAGATAGATGTTTCCCAGTGCGGTCCAGGTCAGCCTGTTCGACCTCTGGTCCTGCATGAGTATGAGTGGGCTTATCTGGTTTGAGAACTGATACATGTCGGTGTTCAGTGCCTCCTTGCTTCCCGGACGGTAGTTGATGTTTCCGTCGGCGTCGTATGGCTGCATGAATGGGTTCACGTTGAATGCGTTCTTCACGGCGTCGTCACTCGCGAAATCCTTGTCGATGCGCGCCAGGTTCACGCTTGCTCCTGCCGCCAGCCATGAGTTCACCTTGGTGTCCACGCTCGTCTTGATGGTGAACTTGTCCTGCTTGTCGTTCTTGTATATACCCTTCTCGCCGGTATAGCCGAAGCCCACGTGATAGTTCGTCTTGTTGTTCGAACCGCTGATGGCGAGATAGTGGTTCTGCTGCTGTCCGTCCTGCAGCACGAAGTCTTTCCAGTCGTATGTCTTGCCTGCCAGCAGCAGTTCCGTCATGCGGTAGGCACCGCTCACGTTGTCCTTGAGCAGACAGCGGTCCAGGTCATCGTTCACCCATACCGGCTGTCCGCCGTTGGCGTCGCCGCCAGCTTTGTTCAGGAATTTCATGAAGCGGTATTTGTAGAACTCATTGCCGTTCATGAAGTCGGGCAGGCGTGATGCCTTGCTCACGCCGTAGTATCCGTCGTAGGTTATCGACGGCTTCTGTGCTCCCTTGGCAATGTTGCTTCCGCTCTTGGTGGTCACGATCACTACGCCTGCCGTGGCGCGCGAACCGTAAATGGCAGTGCTCGAAGCATCTTTCAGAATGTCCACACGCTCTATGTCCTGCGGATTCAGGAAGTCGATGTCGCTGCATATCACTCCGTCCACCACGTAGAGCGGACTCTGGTTGGCGTCGTTGGAGTTCTTGCCTCGTATCTCTATGTTGAATCCTCCTCCCGTGCGGCCGGTAGACTGTGTGATGTTCACGCCCGGCACTGAGCCTTGCAGGTTGGCAACGACGGATGTTGCACCCTTCTCGTTGAGCTTCTGTGTGCCCACCGAACTGATTGAACCGGTGAGGTCGCTCTTCTTCATCGTGCCGTAGCCCACTACCATCACTTCGTCGAGCACCTTGTCGCTCGTCTTCATCGTTATGCTGTGCAGCTTGCCGGGGTCGCCCTGCAGGTTCACGTCGTCGTAGCCGAGGTACGACATCCTTACTTTCTGTGTGGGTTTCAGTCCGGGGATAGTGAAGTTTCCGTCAATGTCGGTCACTGCGGCTGGCTTGCCGTCTACATATACCGAAACTCCGATGAGCGGGTCGCCGTTCGTGTCTTTCACGTTTCCGGTCACCGCCTGCTGTGCCATTGCTGTCAGCAGCGCCGTTGACATCAGCGCTGTGGCAAAGAGTCGTTTCTTGTTAGCAAACATATTTTTCTGAATTTAAGGTTCTTGTTGTTATTTCATTACGAATTTCTTGCCGTTGCGTATGCAGATGCCTTTGCCCTTCTGTATGCGCTGGCCCATGAGGTTGTAGATTGGGGCGGCAGCGTTGTCGGCAGTTGCGGTGGCGTTGCTGATGCCTGCCTCGGTTCCGTAGTTTATTGCTGCGCACTGTGCCGAATAGTTGTCCCATGCAGCCTTCGAGGTGAACACTCTGATCAGAGCCTGTTCTTGGTTGTTGCCGCTGAAGCGGAATGTGAACGCTCCGGTATATTCAAGGTCGGTGAAGTCGATGGAAGCGAACGTGTAGCCGGCGTTGTGGTACACTGGTGCTCCCAGTTTAGATACGCAAGGATCCATGGGGTATTTCGCTTTTTCGATGATGGTGGCATTGTCCTTCACGCCGTCGCCGATAGGTTCCGTCCATTCCAGGTGCTTCTCGTCAATGCCGTATGCCTGGAGGTAGCACCAGTTGTCGCCGAGCGAGAATCCTGCGAACTGCACTCCGTACATGCTCACGCCTTCGGGCAGATTGATGGTGTAGTAGGTGTTGTTCTTGAAGTTGAGACCGTCTACGAATCCCTGACGCAGCACGCGCTTAGGGTCGCGGCCGTTCATTGTCATAGTGATTCCCTTGCACTTGGAATCGAAATAATAGGTCTGGTTGCCTGTTTCCGTCAGGCTTTTCAGAGAGTCGAGCGTCACTTTCGAGAGCACTACAATGTCGGCATTCTCGATTTCCTGTGCTTGTACGCCGATGAATCCAAGCAGACATGCCATCGCTAAGAATAGTTTTTTCCTGACTTCGTCACTCAAAAAACATACATTTTATAACTTGTTGATAAACA
>OLSD01001676.1_pt1 | contig 17484 bp, 18 predicted proteins | sample 1672211 | NCBI WGS metagenome assembly OLSD01 (sample SAMEA3136659, study PRJEB25190) | human gut metagenome | reverse complement strand
AATCCTCCAAGTACTGACGCTCATGCGCTTCAAGACGGGCAATACGATCATCAAGCTTATTGAGAGTAAAGTTGTTATCCTTTGAATTTACAGCCTTGAACTTACTACCATCAATAGATAAGTAAGAATGGCTGAAGAGTCCAAAGGAATCCAACTGCTTATTCAATGATTTAAAAACTTTCTTGATAGGCTTCAAATTATCCTTTCGGAAATCAGAAACTGTACGAAAGTCAGGGGTTACCTTGCTTAAAAGCCACATAACCTCGATATTGACAACGCACGCTTTGGCCAACTTTCGAGAAGAACGGATAGAATTGAAATAACCATAAATGAGTAGTTTCAATATGTCTGAAGGGTCATATGAAGGTCGTCCACCATTTCCAGGAGCCTCACGTTTAGTATGATTGAAGCCGAGTTCTTCTAAATCCTGGCTATCTACAAACGCATCAATGTAGCGAACAGGATTATCCTGCTCGATGTACTCGTCCAGACAAGCCGGAAACAATACGTATTGTCTTCTATCTTCACCTTTAATGTACTTCATAAGCGATAAATGTTTGATAGCTACAAAGTTACGAAAATATTTCGAGAAAACCAAAGATAAAGTGTTAACAATAAGAAATATTAGGAGACATTTTGGCTGCTATGGGTTTTCAGACAATCTCCCCATAAAAGAACACATTACATCTCATAATCTTGAATTTTGGAAAATAATCAAATATAAATCTAACTAAAATTATTTTAAGAAAAACAACTTCAGCTTTCTTAATATAGGATAAAGAATTTATTTAAGATTCTTACTACTACAATAAATCAACCATCTTTCAGGTAAGAGTTTCATTATAAAGATTTTCACTTTATCAACCAAAGTCACTTCTCTCCAAGTTCCCGCATAATGATGGATTGATCTCGTATTATGGGTAACATGAATTCTTCTCGTTGAAAGATTGGTTGGATTAAAATATTCAGCAGGATAAATACTAACTCCAGATACCAACTGTGTTTCATTTACAGGTTTCAATCCTTTATCGATTAAAACATTAGTAGTATATTCAACAACTGTAGTTTGTATCATATTACCATTTTTATCCATAAAATGTAACTTATCATAATAAGATAGCAACTGTTGATAAAGCTTCATACCTTTCTCAGCTCCAATGCCCAACCCAGGAGCAACAGTAAGCATTTTATTTGTTTTACTTACTGGGCTTTCTACTCCCATAAAAGCTCCTTTTAAAACTATATCGTCTATCGGCTTGATCACTTCGACATCAGTATCAAAGTAAATACCGCCAAAATGATATAGAATCCAAAATCGTGCATAATCACTCACAAAGGCATACTTCTTACATTGATAAGCCTCTGCAGTATAAGGAACCATATTTACATCAAAATTATCCTCATTCCACTCCTTGATTTCATAACCGGGAAGAAACCTCTTCCAAGAGGCTATACATTTCTTAGCTAGTTCTGGCAATGGATTACGCCCGAACCAACAATAATGAATTACTTTTGGTATCATAATCTAATCAAATTATTTAATCTTTATTTTTATAAAGACTCAAATTTTATACTATAAAATTGTATTACCATCAACAAGTTCTGTATCCATATCAACACAACATTCACATATTTGTTTTTGAAACACTTGCTCTTGACCTTCTTGCAGCAAAACTACTACTATTGGGAATATATTAGAAAACGATATATAATAACAAACACCAGGTTCAAAGAAAAACGCCAAATTCAAAGATAGTAAAAAAGCTTTTGCTACATGCGATTTTACACTATAAAAGAGTTTACATATAAAGTACGTATATCCTGACAATATTATCAAACCAGAAGAATACAACGAACATATCCAAAAATTATGCACAGCAAAACCTTGATTTTTTACAGAATCGGCATTTATTATATTTTTTCCATATCCAAATAAATTGACAGAATATTTGTTAATAATATAAATTATTTGAGCAGATCTTCCAGCACTATCACCCCCCTTCCCCATATAATCAAATGATATCGCAGAAGTTCCTTCTATAAAGACTAAATAATAAGTAAAAGCAAACAACAGAAAGAAAAAGACATAAATTGTAAATCTGTGAAACTTAGATTTTAAAAGAAAATAAAACAAAGACGTTGTAAATAAAGTTAGGAATCCACTTCTACATCCTGTAGCAACTATGACTAACAAAGATATTGCTAAGAATATTGTTTTTAAATAAGGAGTTTTCACAAATAATAATGTACACATAATGACAACCAAATAATACGCAGAAGTCGAATTAGAATTGGTAAAAAAAACCTCATATAAAGCACTTCTAGTAATACGACTTTCGAAAACAACGTGCAATAATTGCGGCAAAGTCAAAATGAAAGCAAGAAGAGCTATACAAAGAAATGGATAAATCACGATTTTATAAGAAAATATATACTGCTTCATTACCTCAAATAGTAATAAATTAGAAACCATCAAAAAAACCGCAGTAACTTTATCTGGTGTCAAAAAGAAATGTAACACCATAGCAACAAGCATAAAACTAGAAAACCTACTAATTTTATAATTACAACTCAAAATTGTATTAAATAATAACATAAGTGCTGTTCCAGCACAGGCATAGGTATTCCAGTCTCCAATATTAGGAATTATTAATGTCAAAAGCATTAAGAAAAAAAGCGAAACTAACAAAAAAGAATTAATATAAATATTATTGGATAACATACAATCTTTTCTTAATTAAAGAGATTACCATAATGGGCTAAAATAAATTCCAAACTTTTCTAAACAATCTGTGCAACAACATACGATGATATTCCTTAGCATCTGTAGCCACAATCCACTTACCATTAAACGAAACTACATTAAATTGATGTCCTCCATCTTTATAAAAAGGAACATCTAAAGGAATAATACTTTCTTGTACAAGGTGTTCCTCATACTCTGTAGAACTCAACTCTGTTATTTCTGATACGTTTACATTGTCACCATATCTACACACACAATCCTGAGAAAATCTTAGCAACATACCGCCAAGTTCTAACCAACAGCCGGCATCACGACCTATTTTATTATCCTTGGCTATAGGAGAACATGGATGAGGAATATAAGGACCTTGCAAATCATCACTCACATATAACTCCAAGATATTAACTGGCTCCTCATGCTGCAACATGGTCATCAGATAATATTTACCTTCTTTTTTATAGATAGAAGTATCACCATATCCAATTCTGCAGACCATATTCTTAGGCTGTTCCAATAGTTTCTTTACCAATCTAAACTCTGTCAAATCTTCATTAGCAGCCTCATAGAGTCTGATACTCTTGTCACTACCGGTTTCTGGAATCATATAAATCTTCCCTTCTTCCTCGAATATCCAAGGATAAGAAAGATGAAAAGACTCCTTCAATACAGCTACTGGCTTAGACCAATTCTTTAAATCTACAGTAGAGGTCATCATGATGACACCAGGAGAATAGAAGGCCTTGCTCTCATAAAAGAGATAAAGTTTCTCGTTCTTGACAAACAAGAATGGATCAGCCACAATGATTGTAGGATTCCATGCTATTTTAGAAGGCAAACAAGGCACTGTAAATATACCCTTTCCCTTCTTTATATCTAAGATATCTTCTTCCCTATCAAAAGAGAGGAGCTGTATTTTAAAACATTCTACCATAACTATATTTTTATACGCTAGCCTTGAGTTTTTAAAAAGCGTCTAACTCTTCTTCGAAGAAAACCTGTTATACGATTCAGAAGAAACTGTCTAAATACAGCCTTATCCTGCTTGAAGTAAGTATTATAACAATTAGCCTTCTTCATATTTCGATACCATTCCTTCCAACCAAACTCACCACTTAGTTTAAATTGTAAATATTCAAACTCTGGTACCATATAAATTCGGTGCACATCAGATTGCTCCAACTCACTTTTATAATCACCACCAGAATAATAAAGATACATTATATAGGGCACATTTATACCAGCGTATGTCTGACAATAAGCATTTCCATCATTTCTAAAATTCATCTCAGTAAAATAATCTTTACCATTTTTATCTCGCAAGAATTCTACGCTAAATGGACCATTATATTTTGTCTCCGAAATAAACTCTCGAACTTTATTTTCAAGGGGTATTAATTCTTTTTCAACCTTATCAAATCGTAGGAAAAAAGTATTTTCTCTGCCATTAGGTCTATCTATATGAGTCCTTCCAGAAATGAGAATTTCATTACCATCATTGAAAGAGCAACCGAGAAACTGGAACTCAAAAGCTTTATCTATAAATCTCTGAATTTGAAGAGTTGCACTATGCCCAGAACTATTGACAAAAGACTTCAACTCCTCATAGTTATTACAGACACGAATATTATCAATCTTAGTTCCTGCAACACTTGAAATTGCTTTAGTAATACATGGATAAATGATATCCTCTGGTATTTCTTGACCTTTTTCCAAAAGCCAAGTTTCAGGTATATTCATACCTATATTCTGAGCAAGGTTTGACATATATTGCTTGCTCATAATTTCTTCTTGGTGCCCGTGAAAAGATGTTAGAGGCAGTATAAACTTATCTTTGAGTTCATCATAATGTTTATCCAACATAGCAGTTGCATCATCTGAACAAGAAATCAACAATGCTTTTTCTCCATCACCCTTAAAGTCATTCAATAAGATAGAAATAGCATCTGCATTAGACTTACACTTCCACCCTTGCTTAACAAATTTACTGCAAAGCATATAAGGCTTCGGTTCATTAGTTACGTCAATAACGTTGGTTAAGATTCCCTTTTGTCCCAAGCTCTCAATAATAGATAATCCGTTATGGAATTCTATTGTTATAATTACAACTTCCATTCTAACCAATAACTTGTTAATCAATTCATTCTAAAACAAAGAATCAAAATCCACTCGAGGAAAATATTCCAGTTTACCACCACGAGTGGCATTTTTGATTTTATATCCATTTTCAAGTGAAGCCTTAGCTGCAGCCTCGTATGCTATTTCTAACTGCCAAGTAGGATTTGGGCGTAATTTAGTAGAAGCTGCTGCTTCTTTTTCTGAAGCATAAAAGTGATCTCTACCCGCCTCATTATATGTTACACTACCATCCCTATTTAAATTCACTTTATAGGACATATCACAACCAATAATATAAATTTCAGAACAGCCTAAATATACAGCTATCTCCAAACATTCATAAGTTGTGGTTCCTATACTTGGAAACGGTCTAGTTATGTCTATTTCAAATTTTGGATTATCCAAATACTTTCGATTTCCATCTAAACGTATAAACATCAATTTACCCTTACGAGAAAAAGAATTTAAATAGCGATCAGGGGTCATTATGCGATAAGTACATTCTGTATTTTTGGAATCCTTCTTATTTTTTCTAAGATAATTGCAAGCATCTGTATTATTAAGAAAGGTAGGACGCCAAGGTGTATCTTTACAGATTCTTCCAATCATATTCATTGCAATAGAAATATCGCCTGCATTATGAATTTTCGTCAAATCTTCTGTTCGAAGGCTAGGACCATTACAAACGACAAAACAACGTTTTCCTTTGTACTTACCCTTCAGCTCTTTCAAAAGGATTTGATTACTCTTGTCAACACGACTCAAATTATACGCAGTGACATTAACCCATCGCACTATCGCCATATATATATGGTTATAGCAATAACTCAATAATTGTCTCATCATAAAAATCATTTATTTTGATTCAATCAGATGTTCTATAAAATCACGTACAGCTCCATCACCTCCATTTTTTGATGATACAAAACTAGAAATTTCGATGACAGAAGAAACAGCATCTGCTGGACAACCAATGATTCCACCAGCTTCTTTGACAAGTTTCATGCATGGCAAATCATTTAAATCATCACCAATATAAGCTACCTCTTGAAGAGAAGAATTATTGCTGCACAAATATTGTTTCAACACATCAATTTTATCCTTTATACCTTGGAAAAGATCAGTAATAGAAAGTTCTCGACAACGGTTTTCAAGTATTTTAGAACTTCTTCCTGTAATAATAACTGGGGTTATTCCATAAGGAATAAGCATATCATGAATACCATATCCATCTTTTATATCAAAAGCTTTCAGTATCTCACCCGATGTTCCCATATATATTTTTCCATCAGTAAGAGTACCATCAACATCCATTACAAGGTATTTTATTTTATCTGCCATAATACTTGTCAACAAAAGAACTACATATACTTAGATGGTGTCAGAAAATGAACATTTATTCCAAGCCCACTCAAATCCTGCACAAAATGTTTATAATAAGCATTTCGTCGTTCAACCTGTTCTGCACTAACAGGATGGCGCAAATTCGGATCAGAATAATTTTCATTAATATTAACCATAAATCCATCAAAACCTGCCAAAATGATAGACTTAACACCACACGCTTTAAGCAAGTTCAACAATATTACAGACGAAGAATCATGAGTACGACCTTCACTAATATCTATCCAATTTTTATAATTTAAGACTTTAACGTTACCTCTAGTTCCCTTAGAGACATTACTTGTTGTTATTATTGACGTACCAGAATTTAATGCTGCCTCATACATATCTTGCCGAGTAATCATCATAAAATCAACGGCAAAAGGTTCAGTTAAATTCAAACCTATTGAAATCACATTGTCTAATGCAATTTGATCTTCTATGTCTTTTTTATATTTAATGATTGATTTTCCTGGTGCTACCAATAATACTGTTTTATTCTTAACAACTGTCTTCAGCTCCTCAACTACAGCACTATCATCAACCTGCTTGATTTCATTATATGAGCGCCAAAGCTCTTCTGCATAATTCTTATCAAAAGATATTTTCTTATCTTCTCTAATTTTACTAAGAAGTTCAGCAACTTGATCAATTGGAAGTTGATGCTTGTTGTAAAAATGGCTAGCGTAGCTTGGAGTACAATGGTTGGCTGATGACAGATAATATTCAGGTGCATATCCCCAATAAAATTCAGAATGAAGCTGATTAATAACCTTATCAATAACTTCAAGTAATGGGCTCAGTTTATAATCCTTACCATAAAACACATTCAAATGGTCAAGAAGAAGCTCAGTATTTAAGTTACCAGCACCTTTGCCCATACCCATAATTGAACTGTCAATCATAAGTTCACGCTTTGTTGGGAACTGCAGCATAGCGCAAGCATTGGAATACGACATTTGGATATTATTATGGGAATGAAAGCCCATCGGCATAGACGACAACAAATTATGATCAACTAAATTCATTACACGTGCCATATCATTTGGACGCATTTCTCCAAAAGTATCCACTATATAGAAACCTGAAGCCTGACTTAGTTCTGTATTTACCAGATCAATAAGCTCTAAGAGTTCTGAATCGGTATAACGCAAAGTTATCATTGGCTGAATAAAGACCTTATAACCTTTATCCATGACTTTCTTGCATACCGGAACCATATTGTGCATATCCTTTTTATGAAAAGCGACACGCAAACCATCGATAGACTTGTCGGTACGAGGTGACAGATTATCGGGATTGAATTTTCCAAAATCCATCATCGCAACATAAGTAACTCCAGGCTTCTTATTCTTCAGAATTGTTTTATGAATAACCTGCTCATTAATATACTGGGTTCTTCCAGATTCAGAGCCATTTTTCTCATCAATATAACCCATTTCTATCATTTCCACACCAGATTCTTCTTGAGCCTTAAGAATCTTTTCCATATACACTTGTCCAAAATTGAAATTGTTCACACAACCTCCATCGCGAAGTGTCACATCTAATACAGTAATCTTTTTCATTATTCTTTACTTTACATTAAGCATTATTTGAGCAAGTTCAAAGTCTTCAGGATTATCTATGTCAACAGCTTCTTTAAAACTTACCTCTTTTATATATGGTTTAACTCCTATTCTTCTATGATATTTCTGAAATACTTCTTTCGTAAATACATAGACACCAGATGTTTCTTGATATATAGGTTCCAGATCCTGCGTTCTTGGAAGATTTGCAGCATCAAAATTTAAAGGTTCTCCATTCTTCCAAAGATAATCCTGAAGTTTAACAGCACAGAAGGCAGAATCATATTCACCAGACAAGACTGCATTTATGCAACTTTCCATTGTTTCTACAGTAATAAAAGGAGCTGTTGCATGTGCATAAACATATATATCTGCATCAACATCATTCATAAAAGCTGTAAAAATCTGAGTAAAATTAGATGTTGGTAAATCTAATATCTCTGATCGTTTTATAAAATTGATGCCTGCTGGCAAAAATGGAACAACAGCTTCATCACTGCAATAAACATTGATGGAAGTACACAATCCAGTTGCGTTTAAACTATCTAACTCAAACTGAAGAAGAGGTTTACTTCCTAATAATCTTGTATTTTTCCCAGGACAGCGCTCGTTTTTGAGCTTAATGGGCATAACTGCTACTATATTCATATCAAACTTATTTAAATCAATTTAATTTATGTAACTCATAATCATCACACAGATACTTTTCCAAGAAGCCAAAGCTAGAGGTATCATATCTGCTTACTTTTGGATCCACATCAGCATCAATCATAGCAATGCCATTTCCATGCTTCAAACTTTCTATCTCTTGATTTGCAGGATCGGTAATTTCAAATATTTTAGAAAGCTTAGGACAATTCTCAACACCATTTGCTAAAGGCATTTTGATAGGTATGGCCAAATTGTCATACTTATCCTCAGGATAATCAAAATCCATTTTTGTTTGTCTTGTCAGGTGAGTTGTTGTATAATAAACACCAGTTTTATTCTTCTTGATTATCCATTCCATTAGAAGTTGAGGAATCAGGTACTCAGGCTTAAACACATCACTACCTTTGCCTTTCATAGGTATCATACTTGCAATAATAAGAGGTGCTACTATCGCATATTTAGATATATTATTGCAAAAAATCTCTTCGCTAGGAATACGCAAATCCAATACAGAAATTTCAACTATATTTTGCAATCTGGAGCACCAGCAGCTACTCATTAATGGTCGCCCCATTTCTTCCCAGCAAACATAACTGCTCTTTCCTACATATAAGCATGGGTAGCCAGGGATACTATAACGTTCTGTTCCAACAACTCTTCTCTTAGTAATTGGAATATGAAACATCTCCTTGAACTTAATACCATTTCTTCTATCTGGAAATGTTCGCATACGATAGAAATTCTGCTGTGCTGGAATATTACACCAAATTAAATCATCATGAATTTGTTTATCCATCATATAATTCAACTGGGTATAAGCTGTTGAAGGAAGCCCTTTATAGCTGTTTAATGCAATGAGCTTCAGTTTTTTTATAACCTTCTTCATTTTAGCCAAAACATCAGCCCAAATCTCTGGTTGTTCGTTATCTTCTAATTGCGTAAAAACATCAGAGACATTATGCAACGCCAAACTCAAACTATCACGATAATCATCAGTAGCATTCTCAAAAGGAGCTAGCTTGATGAATTCATTGTATAATTCCTGTCTAGTCATAATAATTCATTAAATAAATTCATTTTTCTGTTCTAAAGGGAAAGTAAAGACTTCTTGTTCAGGATTATCCTTAAAATACCAAAAGATATCAGATAGGTGTTTTTCAACCCTTACTATTCCTGTAAATAAAAGCTTTGCAGGAATACCTCCTATAAGAGATTCTTCTGGTATAGAAGCCATATCTTTACTTACAAGACTATTAGAAGCAACTATTGTTCTGTTAGGTATTGTAACACCAGCAGAAATGGTTGAAGAATTACATATCCAGCAATAATCACCAATTATAATCGGGCGAGCCATATTTCTAACCCGTCCTTCCCCATGTCTTAAATCGGCAGTATAATGATAACTCGTATCAAATACCTGACAACGATGTACTATTCTTGAATGATATCCGACAACAACTTTACAATATGCCGTAACATTACAGAAGATCGCTATTCTTGTCTCTGCACCTAAATCAAGTACTCCTTGCTCACCTACGCAAATCTTATTCGATGTTCCAATAGAACACTTACCTCTGAATATAATAGTACCCCACAAATTCAATTCAGAATTTCCAACTTCACATTGAGGACCACCAGTAACAGATTCATTAAAATGTACCATACCCATTCTACAGCCTTCAGGAAATCTAATGTGTCCAAAAGTAGAGAAGAATTTAGGGCGACCATATACGAAAATAGGGAGTCTTAACGCTTGTTTTAATGGTACGCATCTTAAGTTAAGATATAAAGTTGCAAATGGATTAAACCATTTTGAATTGGTCAATGCACGTTCAAAAATAATGACGTACAACCGTCCTATGAAACCCCAAATTCGTCGTTTTGTTATTTTTCTTTTCATTTTCCAATATTTTTCTTAATAACTGACAAAACATTTTTTCTTTCTTCATTACTGATACCTAACACATAGATAAGTAACAAATTTAAAACTATAGAAATAAGAATAAAACAAAAAGTCATATAGAGATTTTTCAAAAATAAATCTATCAATAGATAATGTAAGGTCAAAGATGGTATCATAACCATAGCTACAGGTTTATATATTGTAAAAAAGTATTCTTTGATAGAATACATTGCTATAGGTTTAACCAAATATACAGAAAGAAGATAATGTCCTAATCTTGCAACAATCAAAATATAAAAGACGGTGGCTGCAGGATAAGACATTCTCAATAAGATATAAGATACGGGAAACGCCATTAACAATACGATACTGCCCCATATCTGGTATTTCTTCATTTTACCAGAAGCTAGGACTAAGTCCCATAATGGTCCCTTTGGAACACTAACCCATGAAATCAACAGTACTAATATTGAAAACAAAGCAGTATTTTCAGGAACTTCTTTTAACCATAAATGTAAAATTGGATCAATGCAAAACATAACAGGAACACTACATACAAATATCATATATATAGAGTATCTCGTACTATCAAACAGTAAAGTATGCAAGTAGGCGAAATCTCCCTTTGCATAACTTTTCATCAGCTGAGGGCGTAAAGAAATAAAAAAGTTTCCGGTAAAATTACTCAAAGCTGCATTTATCTGGAAAGAAATAGCACGTGCCGCATTTACTACTGGTCCAAAGAACATATTTAAAAGAATATTCATAAAGCTATCATTAACCATATAAACGGCACATCCAAATGTATTCCATCCAACAATACCAGTCGTACTTTTTAGAAGATTACGATTCCATATTAAACATATCTTACACTCTTTATATTTTCTGACACAATATATTCCATAAGCAAGTTGAATCCCAATAGAAATGAGCATAAGCAAAAAGCCATAAAATATCAAGCGGTTATTATCTGATATAGCAATGACATAACAAATCAAGAGTTTAGCAAAACCTTCTATAATACCAACATAAGAATATACCTTCATATCCTCATGAGAAACAATTTCTGAGTTGAAAACAATCCCTATAAATGTAACACATAAAGATATCAATGTAAACTGAAAAACCCAAAGGGCAGAAATCAATCTGTCAGGTGGTATAACTAACTTGTTATAAATTAGCCAAATTCCTACAGGTTCTGCCACAACAACAACACCTATAATTATAACTAGATAAAGTGTAAAATGCTGTTGAAAAATCAACATAGCATTATCAATACTTCCTTTTCCTAATTCTATATTAAGGAAACGTTGTGTTGCATTAGCTAAAGAGGACGTGAAGAAGGTGAACATACCTGCCATTCCTCCTATTACATTATAGATACCAAAATCTTGTACACCTAATTTATCCAATAGTACTCGGGACGTATATAATGTTATCAACATCAACATACCCATACGGATATACAAAAAGAATGTATTCTTGGCGATTCTCTTGGAATTCGAATTCATTTTTTACTAACCTTAAGTATTAAATTGTTCATTTAGTCACAATAGACGTCACAAGACATCTATTGTTATTATAAAGTAAGCATCCAACCCCTATGACAATACAACTCCATCCCCAGTGTTTTACTGGGGATACAGAGTATTTTAAGAAATTGGATTTTTCTTATTGAACCACATTCTCAATTAAGTTCTTATATTAATGCATCCTGAGCCTTGGCTGGAATTACTTTTTGCCGAGAGCTGCAGGATGCGATGTGGGTGATTATGTAGCGCCCACACTACTAAGCTACTTCTCGCTATTTATAAAAAATGTATCTTTTGCTATTTTTACAGAGACGACAAGTCTCTAAGGATAAGAGCCAAAGGCTCTCATCCTACCATCTTAAGAATAAAAATTTGTTTTTTGTTTCGTACATATTAACAGGAAAGAAGCATTGCTCCTTCCTACTAAATATATTTTGCTGGATAAACTATTCTATAGACATCACCTAACAAAAAAGACTTATCTATAACACAAAACTGTACAGGAGGCATTAGCTCCAAACGAGCAATATTATAATTGACAAATCTCATAGTTGGTGAATGTTTCATACAGCCAGTTGCCTTCGCACGAATTGCCTTATACTGCGATGAAAAATCAGAATGATTCTTCAAAAAGCAGATGACATCACTTACAGAGATATTATTACAATGCAATTACGAATTCAGCCGCATCAACATAAGGCAGATCGAGAGCCTCTATCTGCTTCCATTCTTCCAACAATTTCTCATCAGAAATATTGTGGAGATAGTCCAATGCCTGCAAAACGTTATTTTCAATCATATCAATATATTATTTTTGTGCAAAGATAAGGTTTATAATTCAAATATGTAAATAGATTTTGTTATTTAACACTTTCTTTGGCACTTTTCATTTTTTAAAGTTTTTATATTATTGTCTCCTGACCCTCTGTCGGAACTAACTTCCCAACAGAGAACTGCAGGATGCGTTATGGGTGATTATGTAGCGCCCACACTACTAAAATAGTCTGAATTTGATATTATAAGAGATATTTCGAATCCCTCCGTCTCCCTTTAGCCAAAGGGAGCTCCACATCCTAACCAAGCCTTTCCTTCTCAGAAGGGAAGGATGTAGCTGGCGACGCTATAGCTCTGCCAGAGTTTTGGTCAGCCAGCGGAGCCTGTGCCCTAAAGGGCTGGCTGAGATTTTTTACGCAATAAAATTGCGATTGTTTGTCGCCTAGCGGAAGACTTTATTTCGTATGATGCTCGATGAAACGATTAATCATTCTTGTAACAGTGATAGTTGACTGCTTATAATGAGCTATCACCATTATATTAATGATTTCACCATCCTCTTTGCTTTTTAATCTTTTCCATTGCCTGAGAATGAGAAAGACCTCTTCCCGAACGACTTTCCTTAATGGCGTACTCTGAAGCCATTTCTAAAACTTCATGAGGCATATCATTATAATTGAACGTTCTCATAATTCTAATATTTAGTACCTTACATGCTGCAAATATAAGGGAAATATCTGAAATAGGCAAGGAAATTCCGGTTTTTAACACATCGATGTCCCACAGATTTCACAGATGAACACAGATTTCTTTGCGGCCTGGGGGCGGCGGGGGATTTAAGAGGGTCACGCAGATTTCGCTGATGACGCAGATTTTTTTGACCTATTCGGTCTTGATGACGCAGATTTTTCCTTTATATCTTATCCGCAGATGAGACCTATTCGGTCAGATTACGCAGAATTTTTGACTCCCCTGCCCTCTTCCCTTGTAGGGGACAGAAACCTAAAGGGCTGGCTGAGAGTGCTTACGCAACAGAGTTGCGAGTGTTTGACGCCTAATCGGCGAGTGTTTGACGGCTAGCGCATTGAAGGGTTCTCATACGATAGATTCTGTTCATTCGTCACCACTTATATACAGAAGGATATTTTACTTGGACAAAGCTGAAATTATGCCCAATAACGGAAATCTCCTTGGCTAATGTTCGACTATTCGCAGAGGGAGTCCTCATAAACGCCAACATATTTCTAGCGGCATCTCCACGCAGAGGAGTTACGTCAGGAGCATCATAATCTCTCCAACCAAACAGGCAGATTTTCTCAGGAAAAGTCAATATGTAATGAGCCATCAATGGATCTAACAATAATTGTTCCAAGGATTTCCTCATCTGTGAAGAAGCCTTGGCTCGCTTGCCCAAAGGATACTTGCCATCATTGGGATTGACATACTTCTCTTCGGAGCAAGTCAAATCACAAAAGGCAATTTTGTTATGCTCGTCCGTTGCATCGACCAATAAGTAATCGCACCTATCCCTCATCGCAGCTGCAGTATTATCAAATTGATTGACATACTTCTCAAAATCCACAATGGCTACAGGACTGGCAGATGTATCCAGTCTCAAATTAACCCTGTCACATTGAGCACGACGTGGACGGTGTCCTTGACAATCATCACAAGCCTTGGAATCTGATAATTCGACAAGCCCTCTATGGATAGCCATATCTACAACCACCCCATGGGTATCCAAGTCATACTCCTGAGGATAATGCACTTGCAGCAATCGGTCTATCAACAATTCGTCTCTCATCTGCTCAACTCGTTAAACTCATTGTATATGGCAGACATCATCTCTGTCAAGTCGTATGTATCAACTAGGGCTTTTCCTTCCTCATCCGTTGCCATGAGAGTTTGAGCATTTCCATCGTATATTCTATATACTGCCAATTTCTCAGGCTCAACTCTCGCACGCTCCTCTGCCGTTTGACGAATCAAAACGTTCAAGTAGTTCAAGATATAAGGACTATGTGTAGCCATTATAATTCCCATCTTACGGTCATTGGAAGAAGCTGCATTAACTGTCTTCACCAAATCATCTATTAAGCGGCATTGAGCATCAGGGAAAAGACTAAGTTCAGGCTCCTCTAAATGAATATGCACATACTTTGGTAAGTCAGCCAGCTCGATAACCGGAGAAAACTTTGTCAACAATTCGTTGTCATAAAGGTAGTCAAGCACAGACCGACGAAAAGCCTCCTTAAAGGAATAATCCTTGGCAAAATGCTGCACGATGACGGAAAGAGGAGTGGATGTTTGGATACCTGATGAAGCCTGGGTAAGCTCTATTGGAGCATAGGCATCGTTAACAGGCATAACAGTTAATTTAACAGGACGCCCCTTAGGATGCTTCACGGAAAGTTTCAGTCCCAAATAAGAGAGATCATATTCCTTGTCATCCTTCACCGCCTGGGCAAAGTCATTCATAGTCTCATGAAAATAAAATCCCAAAGACGCATTCTTATTCGTCAAGGCATTAGCCGTCCATGAAGGGATGACATTTCTATTCTCCGAGACAAAAGACTCTTTCCAAAAGGTCAAATCTTCTTCACTTATCTTTGGCAAAAGCGTACGCTTAATCTTGGAATTGTCATACTCTATGCTATACACATTACCAGAATCTGCATGCACCTCATATCGTATATATGAATTACTCTGAAAGAAAGCCACAAGATTAGTTGTCTTTAGCAAAGACTCGAAGCGTATTATGAAAGGAGAGTTTGTTATTTTCGAATGTTTTAAAAAAGATCGAATATTAGCTAGCTTATATAAATAGCGCATTAGGACAAGTACCTTCATCAGTGTACTTTTCCCGATGGCAGACTCACCTATAAGAACTGTAAGAGGAAGAATCTCCAACTGTTCAATATGGCGAAGCGGTCCAACATTGTGTATGGTAATATATTCCTTCATATACTTTTTCTGATTGTATTCACTAAAAAAACATTTTTATGGCTGCAAAAATACACTTTTTTATTGAAACGACCAAGCAAAAGAAGATAAAATACAGAACAGGTCTAAAGAATCCGTGAAATTCGTTACGAAAATCATTTCTCTCGCCCATCGGCGCCACCTTATTAATAATCGCTTTGAGGGTATTCTTACCTGGATATTGATTGAGTAAAACTAATTTGAATTTGATATTATAAGAGATTTTTCGAATCCCTCCGTCTCCCTTTAGCCAAAGGGAGCTCCACCTTTCTCACCAAGCCTCTCTTTCCTCAGGAACGAGAGGATGTAGCTGGCGACGCTATAACTCTGCCAGAGTTTTGGTCAGCCAGCGGAGCCTGTGCCCTAAAGGGCTGGCTGAGAGTGCTTACGCAATAAAATTGCGATTATTAGACGCAACAGAGTTGCGAGTGTTTGTCGCCTGGCGGAAGACTTTATGGCTATAGTCATGTCCCACACACTTGTAAAAAGTTCTATCATTTACTAAATCCATCAAGCACATCTTGCTTGATTCGATTTGCGATATCCAATTGGCCTTTGCGAACCATCACATGAATATACATATCATTACCACAAGCATCTATACATATAGGTAAATCCACAACGGTAAATGTATATTCAAATGCATCCATTACATTGCTAATTCACAAATTTTTCCACCCCGTTTTGCCATATCCTGCAGCTGAGCTGCCTTGTATGCCTTCATGCGCTTCACCCACTCGGCTACCTTTGGGGAATCGCTTTTAATAACTAATGTATCTTTAATTTCTATCATTGTATAACCTCCTATATTTAACCTACATGGTGCAAAGATAGACTTTTTAAACGATATCACAAAACTTTTAAAGAAAAATATGATAAAAATGCCTCGATTTAACACATTTAACTATCCTTGGATATTCTATGGAGCAATTAACCATTTATACTATAGTGACAGTTGACTGCCTGTAATGAGCTATCACCATAATATTAATGATTTCACCATCCTCTTTGCCTTTTAATCTTTTCCATTGCCTGAGAATGAGATAGGCCTCTTCCCGAACGACTTTCCTTAATGGCGTACTCTGAAGCCATTTCTAAAACTTCATGAGGCATATCATTATAATTGAACGTTCTCATAATTCTAATATTTAGTACCTTACATGGTGCAAATATAAGGGAAATATCTGAAATTGCCAAGGGATTTCTGGTTTTTAACACATCGGGAAGTCCCACAGATTTCACTGATGAACACAGATTTCTTTGCGGCCTGGGCGGCCTGGAATTTGAAAGGGTCACGCAGATTTCGCAGATGACGCAGATTTTTTGACCTATTCGGTCAGATTCACACAGATTATTTGCGAACGTATGCGGTTCCCCTTGTAGGGGACAGAAATCTAAGGGGCTGGCTGAGAGTGCTTACGCAACAGAGTTGCGATTGTTTTACGCAATAAAATTGCGATTGTTTGTCGCCTAGCGGAAGACTTTATGGCATATGATGCTCGATGAAGCGAGTAATCATTGATGATACCGTTTTAGGAGATTGCTTCTCGTGAGCTACAGCCATTATTGTAATCTGATTTGCAAACTGAATATAATATACAACATTGGGGTGAATAGTTAAATGTCGTACGGTATAGCTATCTGTCGAGTATTTTTTATCAAAAGAACCACTTTCTGGAAATACATACAGGCCATTAACCTTTTTCACTATTCGCTCTAAAGATTTATTAGCAGTACGTTCTCCAAAATTATCAGCAACATACTGACCTATATCTTTCAATTGCTGCTTTGCCAATGTTGACCAGGTGATTTTCATTTCCATCCTAATTC
>OLSD01001671.1_pt1 | contig 17507 bp, 17 predicted proteins | sample 1672211 | NCBI WGS metagenome assembly OLSD01 (sample SAMEA3136659, study PRJEB25190) | human gut metagenome | reverse complement strand
TTTAGAGATGGAATTCTTTATAGTGCTGGGGGAAGTAGATTTTATTCTAGAATAATGGATAGTAATACTATCTTTTATGTTGGAGAATCCGCAGTGTTTATTAATGATGACTCCATTGAAAAAGAATATGTATTAGGATTAATAAACAGTAGATTCGCAGATTATATACTGAATTTGCTAAATCCATCGAAAAATTTTCAGGTTGGAGATATTTCAAGAATACCATTTGTATATCCTACTGCTGAAGCAATGAAAAGTGTAACTAATAAGACAAAAAAATTGATTGAATTACAAAAAAGAATATACTCATTTGAATATACTTCGGTTCAGTATGAGATTGATGAAATTGGTTTTGGGTTTAAAAGAGGCGCTAAATCAATTAAGGAAGCATACGATATTTACGAAAAAGAATATCATAGAATCATGTCAGAGATGGAAAAAACACAAGATGAGGTGGACGAGCTTATCTTTGAAGTATATTCATTGAATAGTGATGAGAAACAATTTATTTTGGATAGATTCAATAACAATGTAAATCAATTTAATAAGCCGATTACAATTGAAGAAGCTGTATTAAGATATATAAAGAATCTTGTAAAGAATCATATCAAAGATTCTATGAGGTTATACACAGAGGATGATATTCTAAAAATTATTCAAGGATATTTTGATTCAAAGTTTGAAAAGAATGGATATGCAATTCTAGAAGAAGCTGAGGAGATAATACAAAGGAAAACCATTGAAGTAATAAAGAATGGAATTAAAGTTGGGTCAAAAAACATTGTTTTTTCAGGAGAAGAAGATTCAATGGATGAACCATTATTGCTTTCAAAAAAGTTGTTTGGTAGAGGTAATAAAAAGGTTAGTGTCTACTGGTTTAGGTCAGATTTCTTGTTAGCTTTAGGTGAAGGAAAGCGTTATGCATTACAGAATGAAATAAGACGCGTAACAACAGAGGATTATTCTCCTAAACTTCAAAGAGCCAAAGAAAAATTAGTTGGTTTTTATGGTAAAAAAAGTGAACTAAAGGAATTAGAAAAAGAAGTTTCAGTATTAGAAGAATGTATAAAGACATTAGACAATTGGAAGGTAGTTGATTAAGGAGGATGGTGGCAGTGAATGTTACTTCTATATTAAAGAGAATTATAAAAAAAAATAGCACATTGTCACCTGCAATCTTGATTGATGAAGAAGGTGTTTTTGAGGATTATATTAAAGATTTAGAAGAAGTCAGATTGATGAATAATCCATCAAATATCACACTTACAAGGCAGCTCGCCGATAAAAATGTGCAATGTATTTACTTAAGAAAAGAAATTGAGTTAAGTGGATTAGTAGCGTCAGGAAAGGCCAAAAGATTGGATATCACATCAGAGATGCTGTTCAATGAAGTGCAGTCAATAAAGGGAAAAATAAGAGGTGAGATTCTTCTCTCAGCAGGTCAGAAAAAAGTTCTTTTATATAACTTCAATAATATATGCAGCTCATTATCTTACAAGGATAGTATTGATGATGAATGTGTTAAAAGAGAAGTTCTTTTGAATTTATGTGGGAGAAGGGTTTCATCCAAGGGATTACTTATCCAGTTTTTAAATGGAGCAATCAAACGAGAGCAATTACTTTCATTAGACTTATTCTCTTTATCTGTAGACTTGTTAAAGAAAGAATTATTGATTTCGATAACTCCTTATTCTAGTTTTGATTGCTTGTTACCAAAGGTAATGATTACATATTCAAAAAATGAATATGGAGAATATGGTGGAGCTTCGTTTAATGATTTCCTTTTAGATGCATCAGAAACAGATATTGCTTCAATGGCAAGATTCATTATGGATAATGCAGATGAACTCATTAATCCAATAGAAGAATTGAGTGATATTTATAAGAATATTGAACCATCAAAGCTAACATATGCCATTCCTAAATTATTCATTAGATACATAGGTAATCATTTGGACTGTTATGTGGATGAGGATAAACTATGGACTCAGGAGATGAAGAATATAGGTGCTTATGTCTTTGAGTTGAAAAGATTGGAAGAGGCACTTTCAAAAAATATTAATCATCAATATGCTCATAATAATTTGGAATTTATGTTTGGGGAATATAAGGATACATTTGCTGATATGGACTCTCTATATAGAAGGGTAGAAGCATATTATGAAAGGCTTGCATTAGTGCCGGATTTCTACCTGAATGATGGATTGCATGAGTTGATGTTTTCTACAAAGCAAAAATACCATAGTGTTATTTCGAAGATGAATGGTCGTCTATGCGATTACTATAATCAATACATGGCTGACAAAAAATCTGTTTTAAAGCAAAGTGAGTTTATAGATTCTCGCAAATTTAATAGAAGAACTTTATTTATTTTCGCCGATGGATTCAGATATGAAATGGCAAAGGAACTTATTCTACGACTTAATGGATATGAAACCGAAGATGTAAATGTTATAGGAGAATTACCATCTGAAACAGAAATAGGGATGAATAGTTATTTTATCATAGATGAGAAGGTAGAGTTATCGGATAAAAATGCGTTTGTTCTAAAAAAAGATGGGAAGATTGAATTCTATATCTATGAATGGCGAAGAGAAAATCTTGAAAAAAAGTTAGGATGTAAGGTTATTACTTTTGATGAATTTAAGCTACAAAAGAATTATTGTCAGAGCGTAATATATTTCTTTGATGAAGCTGATATTAATATGCATCATTTTGATAGTGCATCAAAGATGTCAGATGCAATTGATAATTTAGAGAAGATTATTAGATATACTCTTGGAAGAGAGTATGATGTGGTACTTTTATCAGACCATGGATTTATTAATATTCAAAAGAAGATTGATGTACAAGACAAGAGCATAACAAGTGAAAAGAAAAAGAGCAGATACTTGATTCTGGATAAAAATGAAAATGCTAATGATATGTTCTATATCGATTCTATTAATGGAGCAAATTATTTAGAGATGGGGAATAAAAAGCTTTGCTTTATCAATTCCTCAAATACTTTGAAAGAAACCGGCAAATATAATCACGGTGGAATATCTTTCCAGGAGAATGTGATCACTAGCTTTATCATTCATGGTGCAAAAGAAGAAGTTGAAAAAGAGCAAAATATTATTTTTGAAACGATAAAGGCCTATAATGAGATTACTGGAAAAATTAGAGGTGCAAGGGGATATGTATGCAATGTAATGAGTGGCACAGATCTTGTATTTAACGTAATGATAGAAGTTGATGAATATCTGTTACATGTGCCTGTTCGACAATATGAACAGGGAACAGAGTTTTTGGTTATGGTTTCGAATGGAGAAAATACTCAGAAAACTATTGTTAAAAAAGAAGGCGGACGTGTTGTTGATAAGGATTTGGATATATTCTCGTAGAGGAAGGTGAAAAAATGTATTTACAGGAGAAAATTAAGAGTGTGTTTCCTCACCAAGTTGTAAGAAAAGGTATAAGTAATAGCTTGAAAACAAGTATCAAATTGCCGGTATATGTTTTGGAATATCTTATTTCTCAATATGCTGATCAAGGCTTATCAGACGAAGAAGTTATTGAAAAAGTTAAGGCGGTACTGAATAAGCACTATATTATGCCTGAAGATAAGAATAAGATTAAAGATGCTATTAAGACAGATGGAAGCATCGTGATTATAGACAAGCTTATGGTCGATGTAGACCTTAATAAGGATATGTATATCGGAACATTAAATACGGCTGGACTCAAGGATATTCTAGTAGATGAAGAATGGATTAGAAAATACAAGGGATTACTTGAAGGGGGTATGTGGGGATTAGTGCGACTTGAAAGAAATGAAGATAGCACAAAATTTCCGGTAATCATTGGGAAGTTTAGTCCGATGCAGGTATCCGCCGATGAGATGGATGATTTTATTGCAAAGAGAGCGGAATTTACAAGAGATGAATGGTTAGATCTGCTTATTAATAGTATAGGATTGAATCCGGACAAATTTGATTTTAGGCAGAAGTTACTTATTTTGTTGAGAGTAATTCCTCATTGTGAGACCAATTATAATCTTATCGAATTGGGACCTCGTGAAACAGGTAAATCATATACATATAATGAGCTTTCTCCGTATAGTCTACTTGTTGCAGGAGGTAAAGCTACAGTTCCAGTATTATTTTATAATCTTACTAAGAAAGAGGTAGGACTTGTAGGAACATGGGATGTTGTGGCATTTGATGAAGTTGCGAATGTTAAGTTTGATGATCCACAGGGACCAGCAATGTTACAAACATATATGGAGTCTGGAAATTTTGCTAGAAACAATATGAGAGTTGAGGGAAAAGCCTCAATGGTATTTGTTGGAAATATTGATAATCCACTTCAAATATGGGAGCAAGGTGGAAACCTATTTATGACACTTGCAGATGAGTTGCAGACCCCGGCAATCATTGATAGATTTCACTACTATTTGCCAGGTTGGGAAATGGAAAAAATGAAGACGGAGAATTACTCATCTGATTATGGATTTATATCTGATTACTTTTCCAAAATCTTGCATGATTTTAGAAAAAGAGGATATGCAGATATTATGGATCAGTATTTTATATTGGATAGTAGTCTAAGTGGTCGTGATACGAAAGCTATAAAGAAAACTATGTCAGGTCTACTTAAATTGTTGCATCCAGATTTGAATGTAACAAAGGAAGAAATTCAGGAGTATCTTGAATTTGCTATGGAAGGGAGAATGAGAGTAAAAGAGCAACTAAAGAGAAGAGGTGGACTGGAATTCTTTGGTGCAAATTTCAGATATGTCGATAAAGAGAGCCAGATGGCAAAGCAAGTATTTCTAAAAGAAATGGTTAATGGTGCAGGCAGTATGATTGCTCCATTGGATATAGGAGAAGTATACACTGTTATTACTAAAGAGGATAGAATGTTCCCTGTAAAAATAGAAACGAATGTTATAACAGGGGGAGGAACATATCAGATTACAGGTAGACCCAGTGCAGAAGCAAAAGAAACAATAAAGAATGTTTATAACTATGTTAAATCTAACTCAGGGAATATGGGGATAGCAAACATTATAGAAGAAAATACATTTGCGACACAGTTGATTGATGAAAATGCTTCAGGAGGAAATACAGAGATTGGTTCGGCGTTTTATTTGAGTATGATTTCTGTTTTTCTTAAGAAACCATTAAAGAGTAAAACTGTGATATTGGGAAGTATGACGGTAAATGGTAACTTGATAAAAACAGCTAATCTTTATGAAAAATTAGAATATATTGTGGAGCAAGGTGCAAAGATAGTATATGTTCCTATTGCTAATCAGCCAGATACAATCACAATGCCAGGAGATATTTGGAGCAAGATATCAATTCTTTTCTATGGTAGTGCAGAAGATCTGATGAGGAAGGTTTTTGAATTGGAATAGGAAAAATATGTAGGAAGTATTAACTATAAAAAGAAATACAGTAAGATTTAAATAATCTAATGACTTTTAGAGAATTTATATGAATGTATGTAATGTATTCGATACGTAAGCAGATACTGTATGTGTTAGTTTATTCACAAATGATGGAGAGGAGGTTCATTCATGATTTTATCGGATAATGAAACTAGAATTGACCGGCTTAATAATATGGCAATTGCTAAAACGATTGTATCAATTTTAAAAGAAAATACGGAATCTGTTTCAATTGGTGTACATGGAGATTGGGGAGCAGGGAAATCAAGCGTACTTGCTATGGTTGAAGATGAATTAAAGAAATTAAGCAATCCTGATCAAAATAATGTGAGTGATATTGATTCTGATTATAGTGTAATTCGGTTCAATAGTTGGCAATACCAAGGATTTGAGGATGCAAAAATAGCACTTATGAGAGCAATAGTGTGTCAGTTGGAAGATACAGCAAAAGTATACTTAGAGCATCATCCAATTGTTCATGGAATTGATGAAATCAAAGATATTGGTAAGAAATTATGGAAGAACCTTGATAAACTCAGTTTAGCTAAAAATGTTGGAAAAGTCGGAGTTTCAATTGCAACAGGAACAGCTCCTTTAGCTATAATGGAAGGCATTATAAGTACTATAAAAAATACTGTAGTAGATCAAGATAAAGTAGAAGAGTTGATAGGAACAATTGGAAATTTGATTGATACTTCTAAAGAAGAAACATCTGGCTATAGAGAGATGGAAGCTTTTAGACAAAATTTCAAACAACTTTTTGAGAAAGCCCATATTCAAAAAATTGTTGTACTTATTGACGATTTGGATCGTTGTTTACCAAAGGTTGCAATTGAAACACTAGAGGCGGTACGAATATTCCTAACATTGGAAAATACAGCATTTATTATAGCTGCTGATGATGCAATGATTCGATATTCAGTTAAAGAATATTTTCCAAGAGTGCATGAAGAAAATAATGAAAAACAGGATACCATTACCAAATTGGATTATAACAATTTTGCTGATAAATATTTGGAAAAACTGATACAGGTGCCATTACATATTCCTAGAATCGGTATTGCAGAGGCTCAGCTTTATATAATGCTATTAATGATAGAATCCGAGCTGGGTGAATCAGAAGAGTTACAAGAATTAGGAGATGTAGTCATTAGTAAACTTCATAAACCATGGGCTTTAGAGCAACTTTCGACAGAAGAAATAAAAGCTGCTTTAAAGGATAAGTATAAAGATGCAATTGAAAATGTTAGGATTGCCAAGAGCATTGATAAAATATTAGCGGAACATACTGGTGGAAATCCAAGGAATATAAAAAGATTTATTAATATGCTTTTATTGAGAACTGAAATTGCAAGAAATAGAGGATTTGACCCTAATGAGCTAAAAATGGCAGTATTAGCCAAGATGATGCTAATAGAACAGTATAATAATGATTTTTACAAGGCTTTGGCAGATGAAATAGATGAAGAAGGTCATTGCAAGGCATTTCAAATCACTTCTGAACAAGAATTGGATGAAGCTAAAACAGAAGTTAATGAAACTGATATGTCAAACAATACAAGTGAAGGAAATGAAAAGAAAACTAAGAGTAAAAAAGAAACAAAGACTGTAACAAAAACAGTTTGTGAAAAAGAAGCTGATTCTATTATTGTGAGAAATGAACAATTCAAATTATTTCTGCAACAAGAAGATATAAAAGCATGGATGCAAATAGAACCATCTTTAGCAGGTATAGATCTTAGACCATATTATTTTGCTTGTACCGAAAGAATAGACTTTTTCTTTAGTAGTCCGGAAGAACGTTTACGAGAACTTGCTTCGGTTGTTCGGGCAGGCTCATTTAATACTCTAAATAAAAAAGAAGAAATAAGTGCACTTAATACTTCAGATGCAAAGCAATTATTAAAAATTGTATCTCAGGATGTTTTTGTAAGAGATTTATCAGAAAGTCAACCACCTAAGAGTATAGAAGGTATTAGATGTTTAGTAGAATATCATTCAGAACTTCAAGAAGATTTGGTGGATTTCTTATTAACATTGCCATTTGATAAATTGGGAATTTGGGCTGTTGGAGGCTGGGATTCTTGTATTCCAAAGACATCTAATGTTAGGGATAAATTGAGATTATTTTTTAAAAATGTGGAAGAGAGTACTACAAATCCGATTATAAAAAGCGCAGCAAAAGAATCGCAGAGGTGATAGTTTATGGGAACATCTACAAGGAATAAAGGGCAATCTGGTCATACACCTTTAGTACCTTCATGGTTAGAGGAAGGTGGAGATGACGGAAGAGAAGGGCAAAATGCTGGTGAAATTAAGGCTATACCACCAGATGGAGATATAAATAGATTTACCGGCCCAAGAGGGACGTTTACTAAATACATATCAGGTGGTGGTCGTGACGGTAGTTCAATGAGAAATAGCGTATCGCAATATGTGAGTCGTTCATTAGGAGGAAGTTCTAGGGCTACAACAAGATTAGGGTCTGCACGAAATAGTACTGCAAGATTATATAATGTATTAAATTCACTGTCTAGAAATGGTGGAATAAATGAAGTTGCGCACCAGTTATCTATTAACAATTTAGAAGGATTGTCAGCATCTAGCTTTTTTACTAAAATTGCCTCATTTGTTTGTCCAGATGGAGGACCTAACGATGAGGGAATGGCAAGATCAGCTTATTTTGATGCTATAGCTGAAGATCAAATGTTATATGAAAAAAAGATTGAAGAACTTACTGCTCAAGATTGTATGTCAATTTTGCAGAAATATATGAGTAAAGTAATTATGGAACATATTAAAAATGATATTGCTAATAAAATAATCATACTTCCAAATGATATTAATGAGATTTCACGTATAGAAGGTTCAGTGGAACAGTTGATTCAACAAAGTGTTGTTGATGCATGTGCAGAAGTACAACAAAATAATTTGCAGATGACAAATACAAAAGCAGAACAAATAACTGATTCCATATATAAGAAAACATATGAAATATTGGAAGGGCAAGGTGAATAAATATGAATAGGTATCATTTAGTTGCTTCGTTCAATAAAGAACAACATGCATTTGAATATCAAATAATACCTGAGATAAGTACAATAAAAGTGCTACTTCCTATGCAGACATCGAATGGAAATTTTCGATATGGTCTTCAAACGATGATAAGCGAACTGCAAAGAGTAAATATTTATCCATCAGAGAGTGGATTTGATGCAATAATTATTGGACTGATGGTATATATTGCAGATATGAAAATATCAAGAAGAAAACAATCACAAGATTCATGGACAAGGGAAATAACGCTTTCTATACCAGTGTATGATAGTAAGTGGATGAATCATAGAAATACAATAGAACGAATGTTGAAATTTTTGACGGGTGATATATGGACATTGGAATTCAGTAAAAGAGAAGAAAGATTTGCAATAAGTGATAAAGAAGAAGAGCGTACAGATAAATATAGAGTTGCGTCATTATTTTCTGGTGGAATGGATAGTCTCATTGCAGCGATTAATTATATGGAACAAGGACAAGCAACTCTTTTAGTGAGTCATGCTGGAGAACCAAGAGTTAGAAAATGGCAGACAGATTTATTACAACTATTAGATGAAAATTATTCCAATGTTCCACATGATAATGCATATCTTTGGACAAGTTTGAGTGATATTGAATTGCCTGAAGCTGATGAAGATAAAAATCAGCGAAGCAGATCATTTTTGTTTATCTCAATTGCAATATTTGCAATGAGTGGAACAAAAGGGTGTAATGATCTGTATATGCCTGAAAATGGATTAATTGCATTGAATGTTCCTCTTGATAGTACGCGTATTGGTTCTCATAGTACGAGAACTACACACCCTTTTTATTTAAAATTATGGAATGAAATAAGTATGAGTGTTTTTGGTTTTTCCATTTCAAATCCATACTGGAATAAAACAAAGGGAGAAATGGCAGCAGAGTGTTTAAATAAAGATAGATTAATGGATGCAATGGGAAAATCATATTCTTGTTCATCTGTAAATAATGCGAATATTCGTGGTGGACATTCACAACATTGTGGTCATTGTTTACCATGTATCATAAGAAGAGCAGCAATGTATCATGCTTTTGGAAAGAACGATCCTTCTGAGTATTTATATTCAGATATTGCGGCAATCGAGAGCAATCGTGATTTGGTTGGTGAACAATTACGTTCTTTTCAGTATGCAATTCAGAAATTAAAACAGAATCCAAATTCAAAGGAAATAATGATTTATAAAACTGGTCCACTTGATTCTGATGAGATGTATTTAAAGGAACTTTCAGAAATGTACTATCGAGGACTGATGGAGGTGGACCAATGGATTCAAGATAATAGGGAGAACTGATATGTTGATTGATACGCATTTTCATCTTGATTTGATGGATAATATGCAATTATTAATAAAACAGTCTAAAAATGTAAATGTTGGAATAATGGCTGTTGGAACAACACCGTTGGCTTATAAACAAGAACTACGATTTGTTAATGGCGCTAATGCAATTAAAGTTGGATTGGGGTTGCATCCTCAGTTGGTAAAGCAAAGACATCAAGAAATTGATTTGTTTTTAAATTTGTTTAAAGAGGCAAAATTTATCGGAGAAGTTGGACTTGATTTCAATAAAGGATATGAAGACTCAAAAGAGATGCAACTTATTTGTTTTCATAAGATTGTTAGGCAATGTGCTATAGAGGGGGAAAAAGTACTATCGATTCATAGTGTTAAATCTGCAAAAGCAACTATTGAAGTTTTACAAGAAACAGGAGCATTTAGCAATTGTAAATGTATATTTCATTGGTTTACAGGAAGTGTATCAGAGAGAAAACTGGCCATAGATAATGGTGCATATTTTTCTATTAACCCTAAAATGCTAGAGACAAAAGCAGGGAAAGATGTAATACGTAATATTCCTGCGGATAGAATATTACTGGAGACAGATGCACCTTTTACATTGAAATGTAATTCTATGGAAGATTTATACAATGAGTTAGAAAGAATTGCTAGAGAAATTTGTTATATACGAAATGAGGATGTAATTTCACAAATAGAGGATAATTCCATGAGAATTTTTTAGAATAATGGGCTATATAAAGTATGACACTTTTTGGGGGGATGTACCACCTACATCTACAGTAGAAAAATGTGCAAACAGGATTTATGACAGAACTGGTTCAGTTTATGATAAAAGGACTTCAACATGGACTTTGTAGTGAAAAGCTTGACTTAGTCTCATACAGTCTCAAGTCAGTCTCACGTCGTCTCATTTGAAAATGAGACTGGGGAAATTATCATAGCTGAATATATATTGATGACAAAAGATATTGAAAAGGTAAATTCATAAATAATTGTATTTGGATTAAGGACAGAGAGGAGAATAGTATGAGTACAACTTATGAAATTTATAAATTTGCGAAACCAACCTTAAAAGAATTATCAATCATAGATTACTATTCTGACTATGATGTTTTTAGTATTTTAGATGAAGATGGCGACAGCACAGGTGAGTTTATCAGTAAACGTCAAACCATTCGCCTTGGATAATTAGCATTTTTGTGAGACACTCTAAAAAACACGAAAAAACTAATAGTTTTTTAGAGGAGGCAAACTATCATGGATCAACTCACACACAATGTCAGGCGTGCCAATTGGTTAAACATCATAAAACAATGTCAGGAACGACCTGCAAACGTAACCGTCCGGCAATGGCTGAAAGACAATGACATCAAAGAAAAGTCATACTATTACTGGCTGCGTAAGTTTCGCAAAGAATCATACGACCAGATGCAACTTCCAGCAGCTACTGAAGAACCTGCGGAAATTTCTTTTGTTGAATTCGCAGCTCCCACATCGGAGAAAGTTGTTTCAACACAAGATTCGCTGAATTCAACTACGACCGCGGTTATCCGACATGGAGCTATGACTTTGGAAATATCGAATGCTATTTCAGAGGAAGTACTGAGTCTGCTCCTAAAGGAGGTAATCCATGCTGGAGAACGTTGCTAAAATCACCCGTGTCGTACTTGCGTGTGGAACAGTTGACCTGCGCAAAGGCATTGATGGTCTCTCGGTGATCATTGGTGATAAGTATAAGCAGAATCCGTTTGAAAAAGGAACCCTGTTCCTGTTCTGTGGCAGGCGCTCCGACAGAATCAAAGGGCTGCTCTGGATGGGCGATGGATTTCTTCTGCTGTATAAACGGATCGAAGCTGGTTCGTTATCCTGGCCAAGAACCACGGAAGAAGCTGCGGATCTTACTGAGGAACAATTCGATTACCTGATGCTCGGTTTAAATCCGCTTGACCCTAAGATTAAGGATGTCACACCACAAAAGCCATTCTGAGTTTGTGCAAAACAGAGATTTTTTAAAGACATTTATGGTGCTGCAAAAACTATAGTACAGCTTCGATTGTAAGCCATCTTTGTCACTGCTATGTTGGCTGGAAGAGGCTTGAAATAAATATTTCGAACTTTGAAAACTCTATATTTCCTTGCTTTTATTGGCAGTATACAGCCTTACGTCTGTAGGCATAATGACGAAGAACCAGCACATAAGCATTCGCTAATTAAGCTCACTTCTGCTATAATAAAATCAGTTTGAAGGAGCGAAGCAATGGCACAGAAACACACTTTGGAAGAACTGAATAATTGCAGCCGTGAAGAACTGATCACGATTGTTCTTATGATGCAGGGGCAGCTTGATGCTTTAAATGACAACATCGAAAAGCTCATTGAGCAGGTTCGCATTGCCAACAATTACAGATTTGGCAAACATACAGAGACCTTAAAGTCAATCGAAGGTCAGCTTTCCTTTTTTGATGAAGCGGAGGCTGCCTGCGATGAATCAAAAAAGGAGCCTTCTGCGGAAGAAGTTCTCCCAGCAAAGCGTACAGTGAAGAAAAAAGGACAACGGGATCTTGATCTGAAGGATTTCCCGGAGGAAATACTTCCACCGTACAGTGTTTCTGAAGAACAGCTCGATGCTTTTTATGGAAAGAACAACTGGCGCCGTATGCCGGATGAAACCTACAAAAGGCTTCGCCATGAGCCTGAATCATGGACGGTCGAAATTCATACCGTCGAGGTATATGTAGGAACCGATGGTGATCATCAGGATGAATTTCTGCGTGGAAACAGACCCAGGGATCTGCTTCGCAACAGCATTGTAACACCATCATTACTGGCTTCCATACTGAATGTAAAATATGTGAATTCATCCGCATTACACCGGATTGAACAGGAATTCCAACGTAATGGTGTGAATATATCACGCCAGACAATGTCCAACTGGATTGTTAAATGCTCCCAGATGTATTTCACTCCGTTCGTTGAGCGGATGAAGCAGGAACTGCTGTCGCTGCATGTCACGCAGTCTGATGAAACACCAACGCAGGTGATAGCAGACAGCGACCACCCCAACAGTAAATGCTATATGTGGGTGCACCGCTCCGGAGAGTTTTATACCAGGCGTCCAATCGTGGTCTATGAATATCAGAAGGGGCGTGATCATCAAAAACCTCTGGATTTTTACAAGGACTATAAGGGAGTCCTTGTAACTGACAGTTTGCAGCAATACCATCTGGTTGACAAAAAGCTGCCAGATGTAACAAATGCGAACTGCTGGGCACATGCAAGGCGTGATTTTGCAGATGCGGTTAAGGCTACAGATAAAAAGGATCCGTCGTCGGTAAGACAATCGGTTGCATACCAGGCGTTGCAGAAGATCGCTGAATTTTATAATGCTGATACTGAGCTAAAAGGACTCTCATCAAGGGAACGTCTTCAAAAACGGCAGGAAGTGATCAAGCCGATGGTTGAAGAATTCTTTGCGTGGGTAAAACAGCAGGTAAGCGATTGTACAGTACCTCCAAAATCAAAAACAGGGCAGGGACTTAATTTCGTAATCAATCAGGAAAAATACTTACAGATATTTCTCGAAGATGGCAATGTGCCTATCGACAATTCAGCTTCGGAGAGAGCTATACGAACCTTTTGTCTGGGCAAGAAAAACTGGATGTTCCACAATACCGCAAAAGGAGCATCTGCCAGTGCAATGGTATATAGTATTTCTGAAACCGCAAAGCTGAATCAGCTGCGACCGTATTATTACTTTAAGTATATCCTTACAGAGTTGCCAAAACTCTGTGATGAAAAAGGAAATATAGATCCGGCAAAACTGGATCATCTCATGCCATGGTCAGATAGTCTTCCGGACGAATGCCGGAAGCCGCGCCGCCCATAACAGGCGGCGTTGAATTTAATGACTGGCGCATGATTTGACGTTTACGTTTATCAGTTTGTTCAGGATTGATGATAAATCTGTTAGCAATATTGTAGACAGCAGATTTGTCAGAAAGTTGGAACTACCGGAATTTGTTACAGATTATGATAGATTGTATGAATATATTGGATTTGATAAAGAGGCTATAAAGAAAAAACAGGTTCATATTGAATGTAGCGATGGATGGTATATGGATTTTACAGATGGTAGTAAAACGAAAAGCGTAAGGATAGAAGAGCTGGACAAATTTAAAAATAAAGTAAATGTAAAATGTGTGGCTATTAAGATGGAATCTTTGTGGGATAGCGATGAGGTGTTTGTTTATCCTGATAAGAAAAGAGTGTTGAAATATATACCAGAAATTGATGAATATAGATATGTACCGATAACAAATGTGATACTCTCTAAGGCTGAAATTCCCTTTTTGATATTTGAGAGAAATAAAGGTAAGTGCTTTATTCAAAAGTGCTGATAATATGAAGGAGTGATACCGAATGATTCATATATATACAGAGAAAAAAGAGTCAAAAGATTGGATTCTTCAAAACGACCTGTATTTCAATTTGAATACAGGTAATGAAGAAATGTCCGAAAATGAAATAAATCTCATTCAGCAGGTGGATGAGGCAAAACTGACACCAGATAAGCATATTGAAACAAAGTATGGATTAGGTACAATCCGTAATTTGTCATCCGGATGCAAGACATTACTCAATATTGTAAAACATCCTGATAAAGTGGTGTGCGTAGAGGAATGTGGTCCAAATGTGCTTAAAATTATTTTTGCGATGGATAATATAAAGATTTATATGTCAAGGCCATCCTTTGCAGATATTCCGGACGATGCGAAAATCAGGTTCAATGATTCAGATGTAGTAATTGGAAGCAAAGGATATAATGCTTGGTGGAGCAAGGAGTATGAAAGGAGAGAAGCAGATGATTTATAAGAATATTGCGTTTAAAGCAGATCCGTTTTCATACGATTTAGTGTTTGATGATAGAATAACTCTCGTTGGTGGGGATAGTGGTACAGGTAAAACTGTTCTTTATGAAATGTTAGAAGACCTAAGATTAACTGACGAGTATAAGGCTATTAAATTGTTCAATTACAAATCAGATAATCTTTTAGAAACGATAAAGCAGTGTAGAGATAGTTTCATAGTAATTGATAATGCAGATATTTTGATTGATGATGATATCAGGAGATTCATTAATTTTGAATCATCAAATCAATATATGCTTTTCTTAAGAAATTGTGATGGACTCAATGTATCGGATAAGAGTTTTAAAGTGTTAAAGCTTGATAATAATAGGATAACACTAGAAGAGGAGTTGTGATATGAAATATTTATGGACAGAAGACACAGGTGCTGGACTTCACTTCTGGAAATTGATTAATCAAATTTTCTTCGATAATGAGCTTGCAATTGAAAGTAAAGGAAGTAATCAGGGAATCCTGGGCGCACTGTCAGATCTAGAGATTAAAAAGGGAGACGAGTATTATATTGCATTTGATTATGTGGTAGACAATCAGGATATTCGTAACAAATATCGTTTGCTGAAATCAATAGCAGAAAAATCAGAAGGGAAGGTTGTAATTCTCGATATGATTTGTTTTGAATACTTGATTCTTACCTTTGACAAGCTGGTGCCATGGACGGGAACTGGTAAGTCAGATAAAATCAAGATTCGTGATGACATTCTATCAGCTATTGAGGACCATAGAATCAATTTGTCAAAGATTGATGACGAGAAGACCTTACAGTACTTAGCAGGTTTTAAGAGATATTCTACAGAGCGAGTGATGAAATCATTGGTAGGTGAACTTACAGAAAATGAAAAGTGGTCTGTCAAAGGTTCGCTTATGGGCGAGTGCTGGTACAAGGATTGTTGCATATCTGAGCATTCGGATAATCTAAGGTGTGGTCTGCCGGAGGTTGAAGATGGAAGTGAGAAGATGAGAATGTTGATACAGTCGGAAAGTGTGCAGAAAATATTGAATCAAATCTAATGTTTTGGTAAATTACGCAAAAGCGGTACTATTGTGTAGTACCACAAAATTTGCGGTTGCCAAAATATCTATTTCGTATTATTATTTTTATAGGTGAACTTGCAATCCACTGGACGATTATTCTTTGAATAGTCAAATGACCTGCAAGCCACCGGAACTACACACAATAATGAAAAAATACAATGGTACTGGATTGGTACTAAAAAGATGTGAAACAAAAAATAATGTGTGGAAAAGGTATAGGCTATCAATACAAAACGGTATAGATAACCATATTGAAATAACCTAAAACAAACTAGAATCTGCGAGTTTGAATAACGGATTAAAATGCCGAAAGCCTGTATTTATGCGGGCTTCCGGCATTTGTTTTATCAAATGGCTCTAGTTTGGCTCTATTTGTGGGGAGAGTAATTGATGCAAATGTAATTATTGAGATGAATGAAAAGGAAAAAATGATATGAAGAAATGCAAACTTCTTTTACTTGATTTAGACGGAACTTTATTACAGAGTGACAAAACAATATCAACTAGAACGTTATCAGCTCTAAAAAAATGCAGGGAAAATGATATATTGATAGGTGTTTCTACCTCCAGAAGTGAGCAAAACTCTTTGGTATTTTTAAATGAATTGATGCCCGATATTTTAATATCGAGTGGAGGGGCATTAGTAAAATACAAAACAGAATATATTTATAGGGCAGAATTTTCCGAAGAAGAAACTAATGTGATGATTGACATGGCAAGAAATATTTGTGGAAATGATTGCGAAATTACGATAGATACAATAGATGCACATTATTGGAATTATAAAATAGATCCTAAGAAGTTAGATAAGAGTTGGGGAGATAGTATTTATACAGATTTTTTAGATTTTAACGAATGTTCATTAAAAATGTGTGTTGAGATATTTAATCAAGATAAGGCAGATAAGCTAGCTCGAAGTCTCTCTGATTGTGATTGTATTCGTTTCTCTGATGGATTTTGGTACAAGTTTACAAAAAAGAATGTGACGAAAGAAAACGCAATTATGAAGATTACGGAAGTATGTGGATTTAGTACAGATTCAATTATTGCATTTGGAGATGATTATGCAGATATCGGAATGCTTAAATTATGTGGAACAGGTGTTGCAATGGGGAATGCGATTGATGAGGTAAAAGAGAGAGCGGATATTGTAATTGGTTCAAATGATGAAGAGGGAATTGCGGATTTTATTGAGAATGAAATATTATAGATATGTACATGGAGAGGAAATATGGTGGAAGTAAGATTTTATGATACAGTTAATGACGAGCTATTGAAATTTGCAGTAATTATCTCACAGAGTAACGGAAAGTGGGTATTTTGCAAGCATAAAGAAAGAGATACATATGAAGTGCCGGGAGGGCATAGAGAAGCTGGGGAAAATATTCTTGAAACTGCTAAAAGAGAGTTGCAGGAAGAAACAGGAGCTATCAAATTTGAGATAAAACCAATATGCGTATATTCGGTGACAGGTAAGACTAGAGTAAATGATACTGGTGAAGAAACATTTGGACTGCTTTATTTTGCGGAGATAACGGAATTTACGAAAGAATTACATAGCGAAATGGAGAAGGTTGTTCTTATGGATAAGTTGCCTGAGAATTGGACATACCCTTTGATACAGCCGAAATTGATAGAAAAGTATTTACAGATGAAAAATTTTGTTGATGATACATTATATAGGTAATTGCGAAACTCGCGATGCTCGTTCGCAAACTTGAATCAAAATAGAAA
>OLSD01001670.1_pt1 | contig 17511 bp, 14 predicted proteins | sample 1672211 | NCBI WGS metagenome assembly OLSD01 (sample SAMEA3136659, study PRJEB25190) | human gut metagenome | reverse complement strand
TGACCCTCTGCTTGTAAGGCAGATGCTCTCCCAGCTGAGCTATGATCCCATATGTTCGTCCGTTTTACAACCGACTTCGTTATTATACAATTATCTACTTCTAAATGTCAACTATTTTTTTCATTTTTTTGTTTTATTTTTACCATTTTTCATTCGATACCATTGAACAGACAAGCGCTGGAAAAAGAATCGTTTGGATTCTTTTTCCAGCGACCGCCCACACAACCTATATCATTCAACATTTTCGCATAAATCAGAAAAATCTCCGGATTGCTCCGAAGATCTTTCTGATTATATTTTACATAGAGGATATGTCTTATACAATTCCCTGAGCCTGCATTGCGTCTACAACTTTTTCAAATCCGGCAATGTTAGCACCTACTACATAGTTTCCTTCTGCTCCATAACGTTTTGCTGCGTCTGCTGCGTTATGGCAGATATTTACCATGATGTTCTGAAGTTTTGCATCAACTTCTTCGAATGTCCAGCTGAGACGTTCGCTGTTCTGTGACATCTCAAGTGCTGATGTAGCAACACCACCTGCATTAGAAGCTTTACCAGGTGCGAATATTACACCGTTCTCCTGCAGATACTGTGTAGCTTCCAGTGTGGTAGGCATGTTAGCTCCTTCTGCTACTGCAATGCATCCGTTTGCAACAAGCTGTTTTGCATCTTCAAGATGAAGTTCGTTCTGTGTTGCGCAAGGAAGAGCGATATCAACTTTTACTGACCATACACCGCGTCCTTCATGATATTCTGAATTTGGACGGTAATTCTTGTATTCTGTAAGTCTTGCTCTCTTCACTTCTTTGATTTCTTTCAGTGCTGCAACATCGATTCCTTCCGGATCATAAACCCATCCTGTAGAGTCGCTGCATGTTACAACTTTTGCACCCAGCTGCTGTGCTTTTTCAATTGCGTAAATAGCAACGTTACCGGCTCCGGAAACAGCAACTGTCTTGCCAGCGATGTCTTTTCCTGCAAGTTTGAGCATTTCGCGTGTAAAATACAGAAGTCCGTATCCTGTAGCTTCTGTACGTGCAAGGGATCCACCGTAGCTGAGTCCTTTACCTGTAAGAACACCTTCTGATAATCCACGGATTCTCTTGTACTGTCCGTACATATATCCGATCTCTCTTGCACCTGTTCCGATATCTCCGGCCGGTACATCTGTGTCTGCTCCGATATATTTGCAAAGCTCTGTCATAAAGCTCTGGCAGAATGCCATAACTTCACGATCTGATTTTCCTTTCGGATCGAAATCTGATCCACCTTTACCTCCACCGATCGGAAGACCTGTCAGAGAGTTTTTGAAGATCTGTTCGAATCCAAGGAATTTGATAATTCCGATATTTACTGAAGGATGAAGACGCAATCCTCCTTTATATGGTCCAATTGCACTGTTAAACTGTACACGGTATCCTGTATTAACCTGAACCTGACCTTTATCATCTACCCACGGTACGCGGAATTTGATCTGTCTTTCCGGCTCAACGAGTCTTTCAAGAAGAGCGTCTCTTCTGTATTCTTCTTCATGAGCTTCTACAACTGCACGAAGAGATTCCAGAACCTCTTTTACTGCCTGATGAAATTCTGGTTCATCTGGGTTTTTCTTTACTACAAGTTCAATTACTTCATCAACATAAGACATACTACTCAATACCTCCTGAATGTTCTTTTACAAAAATGTGACTTTGCACACTTCTTTGCTAAAAAAAGAGGGACAAACAAATGTCTGTCCCTCCGGAACACCTTTGTTCTTTAACAGAGTAAAGCATTCAGGCGCCTGTGTCAAGATTTTTTTGCATATTTTTCAATTTTTATGAATTTCCACTACATTTTTGTTTCAAATACAGCTGATTTTCATTTTTTTTCTTGATACTTCTTCTCTTTTTTGCAAGTTCGTGTCGACAATCTTGCATTTTCGTCTCATTCGAAGCATTTTATTCCAGATTTCCCGTCTTATTTGAAATATTTCACACCGGATTCAAAGATCTTCATATCCTGTTCACCATAAATATTGATTGCCACGGAATCTGCACGACGTTCTGAATGTGCCATCTTACCAAGCACACGGCCATCCGGACTTGTGATACCTTCAATTGCACGATAAGAGCCATTGACGTTCCATTCTTCGTCCATAGATACATTTCCATCAAGGTCACAGTACTGTGTTGCAACCTGCCCGTTTGCAAAGAGCTTGTCAAGCCATTCTTCACTTGCAACAAAACGTCCCTCTCCGTGGGATGCCGGATTGGTATAAACTCCGCCAAGCTCTGCTCCCTGCAGCCATGGTGACTTGTTGGTAACAACTTTCGTGTAAACCATCTTGGAAATATGGCGTCCGATGGTATTGTAGGTCAGTGTCGGAGAATCCGGTGTCTGTCCCACAACTTCTCCGTAAGGAACCAGGCCAAGTTTAACCAGTGTCTGGAATCCGTTACAGATACCAAGTACAAGACCATCTCTTTCGTTCAGAAGTTTTTCTACTGCTTCTTTGAGTTTTGCATTCTGGAATGCAGTTGCAAAGAATTTTGCTGAACCATCCGGTTCGTCACCGGCTGAGAATCCGCCCGGGAACATGATGATCTGGGATTTTGCAATTTCTTTTTCAAATGTATTCACAGAATCTACGATATCTGCTGCATCCATGTTACGGAATACTTTTGTGATGACCTTTGCACCTGCTCTTTCAAATGCTTTTGCACTGTCATACTCACAGTTTGTTCCCGGGAATACCGGAATAAATACAGTCGGCTGTGCAATCTTGTGTCCGCAGATCACAATGTCTTTTGTATCATACAGCGGAGATTCTACCTTTTCGTCAGAAGCTTCGTCAGATACCGTACGGAATACCTGTTCCAGAGTTCCTGTCCATGCATCTTCTGCTTCTTTCAGTGTGATTTCTGTATTTCCAAATGCGAATTTCGCATCATCTGTCACTTCACCGATCACAGTGTAAGAAATGGAGAGTTCCCCAACCTTGTCTGCCGGAACTTCTGCTACGATGTCACCGAATGCAGGTGCAAAAAGTTCTCTTGCATCCATGCTGTGTTCGATCTTCACACCCATTCCGTTACCGAATGCCATCTTGCTGACAGCTGCGATCACTCCATGGCGGTCAAGTGCGTAAGCCGATACGATCTTTCCGTTGTGGATATCATCAGCGAACTTACCGTACTGATCCATTACCTGTTCATATACCGGCAGCCCATATTCATCTTTTTCAATCTTCATCCATACAAGTTTATTACCTGCTTTTTTCAGTTCCGGAGTAATGATATCTCCTTCTTTGGCAATGTCAACTGCAAAGGATACCAGTGTCGGCGGTACATCGATATGTTCAAATGTTCCGGACATGCTGTCCTTTCCTCCGATTGACGGAAGTCCGTAAGCAATCTGTGCCTTATATGCACCAAGCAGTGCTGCAAATGGCTGACTCCATCTTTCCGGATCCTCTGTCATTCTGCGGAAATATTCCTGGAATGTAAAACGGATCTTGCTGTAATCTCCACCACAAGCCACGATCTTAGCCATAGACTCTGTGACAGCATAGACAGCTCCGTGATACGGACTCCAGCTTGACAGATACGGATCAAATCCATAACTCATCATCGTAACGGTATCGCATTTACCATGCATAACCGGAAGCTTTGCAACCATACTCTGCGTCTCTGTCATCTGGTATTTTCCACCGTGAGGCATGAAAACCGAGCCTGCTCCGATGGATCCGTCGAACATCTCAACCAGACCTTTCTGCGAGCATACATTCAGATCTTTCAGAGTATCCAGCCATTTTTCTTTTACATCGCCAACCTCAACCTGTTTCTTAAGGATGGTATCTTCTCTTGAAGGAATATCAACTTTAACCGTTGTCTCCTGGTGTGCACCGTTGGTGTTCAGGAAGGCACGGGAAATATTTACAATCTCTTTTCCTCTCCATGAAAGAACAAGTCTCGGATCTTCGGTAACAACTGCAACCTTTACCGCCTCCAGATTCTCTTCTTTTGCATAGCCAAGGAATTCATCTACATCCTTCGGATCTACCACAACAGCCATACGCTCCTGGGATTCAGAAATTGCAATCTCTGTTCCGTCAAGACCTGCATATTTTTTCGGTACTTTGTCCAGATTGATCTGAAGACCATCTGCAAGTTCTCCGATTGCAACAGATACTCCGCCTGCCCCGAAGTCATTACACTTCTTGATCAGCTTGCTGACTTCTTCTCTGCGGAACATTCTCTGGATTTTACGTTCGGTCGGCGCATTACCCTTCTGAACCTCAGCTCCACATGTCTCGATGGATTCTTCGGTATGAACTTTGGAAGAACCGGTTGCTCCACCACAGCCATCACGTCCGGTACGTCCGCCAAGAAGAATGATGATATCTCCCGGATCCGAATTTTCACGGATAACTGCACGTCTCGGAGCAGCACCCATAACTGCACCGATCTCCATTCTCTTTGCCACATAATCCGGATGATAGATCTCTTTTACCAGTCCGGTTGCAAGTCCGATCTGATTACCATATGAGCTGTATCCATGTGCTGCACTACGCACCAGTTTCTTCTGCGGCAGTTTTCCTTTCATCGTCTCTTTTACAGATACGGTTGGATCTGCTGCACCGGTTACACGCATTGCCTGGTATACATAAGTACGTCCTGACAGCGGGTCACGGATTGCTCCACCAAGGCAGGTAGCTGCACCACCGAAAGGTTCGATCTCGGTCGGATGGTTGTGCGTCTCGTTCTTGAAGTTGACAAGCCACTCTTCTTCCACACCATCTACTTCAACCGGGACAACGATACTGCAGGCATTGATCTCATCGGATTCTTCCTGATCCTGAAGTTTGCCTTCTTTTTTCAGCTTCCGCATTGCCATCAGTGCAAGATCCATCAGGCATACAAATTTGTCTTCGCGTCCTTTAAAGATCTCACTGTGTGTCTGAAGGTATTCTTTATAAGTATCTTCCATCGGCTTTCTGTAATCGCCATCACCGAAGGATACTTCTGTAAGTTCTGTTGAGAATGTAGTATGACGGCAGTGGTCAGACCAGTAAGTATCCAGAACACGGATCTCTGTCATAGATGGATCTCTGTGTTCCTCTCCTTTGAAATAATTCTGGATATGCTGGAAATCCTTGAATGTCATAGCAAGTCCAAGAGAACTGTATAACTCTTTCAGTTCCGCTTCCGGCATATCTTTGAATCCGTCAAAAATCTTTACATCTGCAGGTTCCTCGAATTTCGTAACCAGTGTCTCCGGTTTTTCAAGTCCTGTCTCTCTGGAATCTACCGGGTTGATGCAGTGTGCCTTGATAGCTTCCATCTCTTCTTCGCTGATCTCACCTTCGATCACATAAGTGGTCGCTGTTTTGATAACCGGCAGCTCATCCTCTTTGATAAACTGTACGCACTGAACAGCAGAATCTGCTCTCTGGTCAAACTGTCCAGGAAGAAATTCTACAGAAAAAATGTGGTCACTTTCTTCACGCGGGAAGTCCTCTCTGTAAAGCACATCTACCGGTGGTTCTGCAAACACACCGTTGCATGCTCTTTCAAATGTTGCATCAGAAAGATTTTCCACATCATAGCGGATCAGTACACGTACATTCTTCACCGTCTTAATTCCAAGATAACTCTTCACCTCATGGCGAAGTTCTTTAGCCTGTACTGCAAATTCTGGTTTTTTCTCCACATATACACGTTTTACGCCCATAATTTCCTCCATTAGCTTTGGTAGTAATATTGAAACCGCATGCCTTGATCCGGCATAACGGCAGTTTCCTCGATTTTTATTTTACCACATCACCTTTTATAAGTACAATAAATATAACTAAATCTTTTTATAAGTATATCTTATTTATTACAATTACCGTGAATCGCATCTCTTATTTATCTTTTTCTGGACAATACTGCAGACAAAAGATACGATTAAAAACACAGCAAAAATACTTCCGATCCTCATCACCATATCATAGAAAAAGCCCTCCGGAAGCATCCGGATCATATAGTCTTCTGCCGGATCAAGGATCCATAAGTTATTGTTAAAGAAAATATGATGAAAGATCACGAAATATTTGTTAAAGTCTCTTGAGAACAGAAATCCTGCCACCGCGGTAAGTGCCAGAAATACCGCCAGCACCCGCTGATACATCTGCGGGATCAGTCTCTTCCAGTCTGCTTTCATAAGCACAAGTGCCGCCATTGAAAAAAGCAGTACGATGATCGCTCCCCTCCGGATTGCAAGTCCGCCAAGAAAAAGCCCCTGCACATCTGCCATATGAAGCCGGTCCTTCTCATTGAAAAAATCCTGTATATTTCCTTCCACTTCCGTCTCAATACTCAGTTTCTTCTCGTTGCCCCGCAAATAAGACATCATGAATTTTGTCACCTTCATGATATCCGGCATCTCCATATAAAGTTCATCCGCTACCTTATATTTTTCATATTCTTTTTCATAAAAATTCCAGTCTCCGTATGCACCAATCTCAAAACTGCTGATCAGCAGGATCACGATCAGTGAAATACTCGGAAAAATCGCCAGGATTTTATGCAGCCATTTCTTTTTTGCCATCCTTTTTCTCCTTCTCTTTTTTGTCTATAGTTTAGCAACCCTGTCTTCATTTGTCAAAAATGGTTTTCTCTTGAAATTTTATTTTTTATCACTTATAATACTAATAGGTTTTATAAGGAGGACTAATAATGGATATCAACTATGAATTATATAAAGTATTTTATTATGTTGCAGACACGCTCAGCTTTTCTGAGGCTTCCAAGCAGCTCTTTATTTCACAGTCCGCTGTCAGCCAGTCCATTAAAGCACTGGAAAAGAAACTGGATCAGGTTCTTTTCATCCGAAGCACAAAAAAAGTTCAGCTCACCCCGGAAGGCGATCCTTCTGCGTCATATCGAACCGGCGATCAATCTGATCAAGCGCGGGGAATCCCAGATCATGGAAACAGCCTCTACCGGCGGTCAGATCCGCATCGGTGCCAGCGACACCATCTGCCGATATTTTCTGGTCCCTTATCTGGAACGTTTCCACAAAGCTTTCCCTAACGCACATATAAAAGTGACCAATGCCACTTCGATCAAGTGTACGGAACTTCTTGAGAACGGTCAGGTAGATCTCATTGTCGCTAACTATCCGAACGTTTACCTTGGCAGTCTTGCCTCCTTCCGAAAGATCCGTGATTTTCACGATGTCTTTATCGCAAACCAGTCCTTTGCGGAACTGCAGGGGAAAAAGCTTTCCCTCAAAGAACTGCAGCGTTATCCGATCATCATGCTGGACAGAAAAAGTACAACCAGTGAATTCCTGCATTCTCTCTTCCAGCAGCATCAGTTGGATCTGGTTCCTGAAATCGAGCTGAGCAGCAACGATCTTCTGATCGATCTCGCACGGATCGGACTTGGCATCGCTTTTATTCCGGACTACTGTGTACCAAAGAATTCCGACCAACTCTTTGTCGTCCAGACCGAAGAACAACTTCCAAAGCGTCAGCTGGTTGCCGCATGGAACGGACATGTTCCGGTTTCCCGCGCGACACAGGCATTTCTGGATTACTTTAATGCATAAAAAGTTTCTTAATTATCCGTCTGTTTTTCCCAGAACAGACGGATTTTTTCTTCCACAATGTCTAACCGGCATCTTTCACAGTCCGCCCATTCTTTCGGGAAAATCTCTTTCCCCTTCTCCCTCTGAAAACGCTCATCCAGAAGAAGTATCACTCCGCGGTCATCCTCTGTGCGGATCACCCTTCCTGCCGCCTGCAAAACCTTGTTCATCCCCGGATACCGGTAAGCATAGTCAAATCCGTAAAGTCCCTTCTGGTCAAAATAGCTTTTCAGGATTTCCCGCTCATTGCACACCTGCGGCAGCCCTGTTCCGATGATCAGTGTCCCGATCAGCTTCTCATTTGTCAGATCGATTCCTTCTGAGAAAATCCCGCCAAGAACTCCAAAACCGATCAGACTTTTCTCTCTTCCCATTTCAAATGCACGCAGGAAATTTTCCCGTTCTTCTTCATCCATGTGCTTCTGCTGAATAACCAGTTCCATCTCTTCTTCATCTGATGCAAGAAGCTGTGTAAATTCCTGATACACATCTTCCATAAACCGGTAAGACGGGAAAAAGATCAGATAATTCCCCATTTTTGCTTTCACTACCCGGAAAATGTATGTCGCATATCGTTGATACATTTCCCTGGAACGCATGGTGTAACGGGTACTCACATCCACACCATTCATAAGCAGTCTCTTCTTTGTATCAAACGAAGAATCAATGTAGACCGCATAGTTGTCTTTTTCCGTACTCAGAAGTCTTTTGTAATACTGGATTGGCAGAAGTGTTGCCGAAAAGAATACAGCATTGTTCCCCTTATCCAGACATTTCTGCAGATTTGCCGCCGGGTTAACACAAAACAACTTCAGAACAAATCTTCCATTCTCCTGATACTCCGTATAGATGACATAGTTCTCATCCAACCCATCATATATATTCAGGAAAGACCTCACTTGAAAATAAAAATCCAATACGGTTTCCCGGACTTCTTTATCCACACATTCCTCGAGATACCGGTCTGTCTCAGATAGTACATTCATAAGCTGGATTCCAAAATGCGAAATATTGTCCAGCACCTTATAGTTTTCACACTCTTTTTTCATTGCCAGAAGAATCTTATTGCATGCCTCCAGTCTTTTTGCAAACCGCGGTGCTTCTCCCTTTACCAGTTTCTTCACCGCAAGAAAGTCCTCCTTGCATAACTCTGCACTGTACATCTGCCGTCCACGTTCTACCAGATTGTGTGCCTCATCGATCAGAAACAAATATCCTCCAGCGCCACCTTCTGCAAAGAAACGCCTGAGCCGGGCATCCGGGTCAAACACATAATTATAATCGCAGATCACACCATCCACCCAGGTCGACACATCCAGTGCCATTTCAAATGGGCAGACCTTATGCTTTCTTGCCTGCGCTTCCAACACTTCCCGGCTCATCACATCTTCCTGCATCAAAAGCTCATAGACCGCGTCATTTACCCGGTCAAAATGCCCTTTGGCATATGGGCAGTCATCCGGATTACAGCTTGTCTCCTCACAGAAACAGATTTTTTCTTTTGCCGTTAAAGTGATCACCTTGAACTTCAGATTCTGTTCCCGTAAGGTTTCGAATGCCTGCTCCGCCACCGTCCGGGTGATTGTCTTTGCCGTCAGATAAAAAATCTTCTCACCCAGTTCTTCTCCAACCGCTTTCACTGCCGGAAATACCGTTGAAATCGTCTTCCCCACTCCGGTTGGTGCCTGGATGAACAACTTTTTCTTCCGAAGAATCGTCCGGTAAACAGATACCGCAAGATCTCTCTGCCCTTTACGATATGGAAACGGAAATTCAATCCCTTTAATAGATGCATTTCTTGCCTTTCTCCATTCAATCTGGAACTTTGCCCATTTTTTATACTGTCGAATCACTTCATCGAACCAGACTTTCAGTTCGTTACTCTGATAAGAATACTGAAACCTTTTCACCTCTTCCGTCTCCATCTGGCAATAGGTCATCTGTACCCCGATCTCATCCACCCCTTCCTGTTCTGCTACCATGCTGGCATAACATTTTGCCTGTGCCAGATGAATGCCTGCCGGCTCCTGCACCCGGTCAAGTTCCCGCAGAACACCCTTGATCTCATCTACCATGACCTGCTCTTTTGTATGAATCAGTCCATCGGCACGTCCTTCTATTTTCAAAGTAAACCCATCACAGACGATCTCTGTCTTAAGAGGTACCTCCGCCTGATAATCCGATCCCATCTGTCTCTGGATCTTCCGGTGAATCCGACTTCCCATCTGCATATTCTCCGGATCTTGTCCGCCTCCTGTTCGATTGTCAATATCACCTTCTCTTAAAATAAACTCCACAAGGTTTCGCACCGAAATCCGGATCACCGGGAGATTCTCGTCCATGTTCTTTCTGCCTCCGCTTTTTGCTACCTGTTATCATACCATAAACACATGTTCCTTGCCAATTGTATCCGTCCTGTCATGATATGGCTTTTCACATTTTCCGTGCCTCTATAGCTAAAAAGCCCCGGCGATCATCACCTCGCCGGAGCTTTCTTCTTAATTGAACTTGTCAATGATATTTTTAAGATACTGGTTGTCTGCCTCATAGAACTTCTCCTGTTCTACAATCTCGGCAAGTTTCGGATCGATCGGCATCTTTCCGAGTACTTCTACCCCAAGTTTTTCTGCAATCTCGTCAATGTGGCTTTCCCCAAATACAGATATTTTCTTTCCACAGTCCGGACATTCCAGATAACTGTAGTTTTCCACCAGTCCGAGAACCGGTATGTTCATCTTCTTTGCCATATTATAAGCTTTCTCTACGATCATCTGTACCAGATCCTGTGGCGAAGTCACGATCACAACGCCGTCTACCGGAAGTGACTGGAATACCGTAAGAGGAACATCCCCTGTTCCCGGTGGCATATCAACAAATAAGAAATCCAGATCTCCCCACATTACATCAGTCCAGAACTGGGTTACTACTCCTGCGATCACCGGTCCTCTCCAGATGACAGGATCTGATTCGTGTTCCAGAAGCAGATTGACCGACATGATCTTCGTGCCGTCTTTTGCAACGCACGGGAACATTCCCGCCTCGCTTCCGACTGCACTTCCATGCACTCCATACATCTTCGGGATAGATGGTCCTGTGATATCCGCATCCAGAATACCAACTGAATATCCCTGCTGTACCATCATACGTGCAAGAGATGCTGTCACCATTGATTTGCCGACTCCACCTTTACCGCTGACTACTCCAATTACTTTTTTTACCTGTGAATACGGATTTGCCGGTGCTTTCAGATCTTTCTTCGCACTGCTGCATGAACCCGCATGTGCACAGGAAGAACATGATTCCGGCGAACATCCGCTGCTTTTTTCTTCTGCCATAATGCCAAACCTCCTACTTTTTCAGGATATCTCTCTATCCTATTCTTCCACTGCTGCGATCACTTCAATTTCGCAAAGAAGGTTCTTCGGAAGTGTCTTAACAGCAACACAGCTTCTGGCTGGTTTTGATGTGAAATATTTTGCATAAACTTCGTTAAATGCGGAAAAATCTCCCATATCAGCAAGGAAACAGGTTGTCTTTAATACTTTGTCAAAAGAAGTTCCTGCTTCTTCAAGGATTGCTCCGATGTTCTTGCATACCTGGTCAGCCTGTCCTTCGATAGTATCAGCTTCTACAGTATCTGTAGCCGGATTGATTGCAATCTGTCCTGCCGAATAAAGAATTCCCCCATGTACATATCCCTGGGAATATGGTCCAAGTGCTTTTGGTGCTTTTTCTGTTGATACTAATCTCATGTTGCAAATCTCCTTTTCAAATATATTCTTTCTCTAGCATATCACATCTACCTCAAAATTCCAAATTTATTTTCGCATACAATGTTATGCCAGCTCTGCTTTTTCTCTCGTCACATTCTGAATCCATTTATAGCTCCGGTAGCGCATGACTGTGATCGGTACTTTGATCACCTCATCACTCATCAGAAGGATATAAACAACCTGCACCGGCGCATGAAAGACAAAGGCAGCGATCATACCCAGCAGAATAGAGCATCCCCACATGGTAGACACATCCAGGATCAGACCAAACCTGGTATCTCCTCCTGCCCGGAATACACCCACCACAAGGGTCGTATTGATCGCCTGGCAGAGTGTAAAGTAAGACATAACAAAAAACATAAAATAAAGATACCCCTGCGCTTCCTGTGAGAGTGTCATCTCATGATTTGCAATCGGAGCAGCTATCAGAATGATGCCGCCTCCTACCGCACCGGTAATAATACTCAGCCACAAAAATCTTTTTCCATACTCTTTTGCCAGATGAAACTCTTTTGCACCGATGGTCTTACCAAGATAAATGGCAGTCGCATTGGATACACCAAAGGCAACCACCGTTGCCAGCTGTCTTGCAACCTGAGCAACAGAATTTGCTGCCACCGCAGCACTTCCCAGATGACCGATCACTGCTGTATTCGCAGTAGAACCAAGTCCCCACATCATTTCATTCAAGATCACCGGACTCGCATAAATCAGAAAGTCTTTTAGAAGCACCTTGTCGATCTTACGCATATAGACCGGGTGAAATCTAACGTCATGGTTTTTTACTTTTGCATACCAGATTACAATGATAAGTTCTACGATCCTTGCTGTCAGAGTTCCGATTGCCGCACCCATAATTCCCATCTTCGGTAAACCAAATAAGCCAAAAATAAGAAGCGCATTTACCAGGACATTACAAATTAGTGACGCGCTGTAGACAACCGTTGCAATCACAACCTGCTCGATGCTCCGCATAATGTAAAGATAGACCTGCGTTGCCGCCATCAGGACATAGGAAAGCGCCACGATCCGCAAATATTTCACACCTTCTGCGACCACGGCCGGGTCACTGGTATAGATATGAAGCAGCACTTCCGGAATGATTTCCGCAACAATGGTAAAAAGAGCTGCACAGCTGACACCGATGGTCATTCCCATTCCAAGGATTTTTTCAATCGTCTGTGTATCTTTCTTTCCCCAGTACTGTGCAGTCAAAACCGTTGCACCTGATGTTGTACCAAAAAGGATCAGTGTCATGACAAACTGTATCTGCCCTGCAAGGGATGCACCAGAAAGAACTTTTTCGCTGACTCTTCCAAGCATCAGCACGTCTGCCGCCGTCACTCCCACATTGATCAGATTCTGAAGTGCCATTGGGATTACAAGTGCGAACACTTGTCTGTAAAATTTTCTCTTATTTATTTCCATCTTATTTTCCTGCTGCTTTCCGAAAAATCTGGTATACATCTTCGGCAGTAAGTTCTTTGATTTTTGAAAGTTTTACAGTATCATTTAATGTCGCAGCCATAGCAAGTTCCCGCAGATCTTCCTCTGATATTTCTCCGATCTCCAGTTCCTTTAAATTTGTCGGCATATGAATCTCACGGAAATATTCTACCGTCCGGCGAATTCCCTCTTTTGCGGCTTTCGCCACATCTTCTTCCTCTACGCCCCATATTTTCTTTGCGTAATGCGCAAATCTTTCTTCATCGTTTTTATAGACATATTCTGCCCAGGATCCCCAGACAGCTGAAAGGGTTGCACCATGCGCCTTATCATATTTTGCACCAAGTGCATGTCCGAGCTTATGTACAGAAAAATCTTTTGCTCTTCCGAGACCTGTCAGACCATTATGTGAAAGACTTCCTGCCCACATGATTTCACTCATGGCATCGTAGTCTGTCGGATTCTCCAGACCTTTCTTTCCATTTTCAATCACAACCCGCAGAACTCCCTCTGCAATCTCATCTGTCATCTGATTTCTCGTATTCGGAATAAAATAACGTTCCAGCGTATGCATCATGATATCTACGACTCCACATGCAATCTGATATTTTGGAAGCGTATAGGTAAGAACCGGATTCATGATCGCAAACTTCGGGCGGTTCAGGCCGGTGCTGATTCCTCCCTTTTTCCCTGTTTCTTCGTTTGTCAGAACTGCGGAATCGCTTGTTTCACTTCCTGCTGCCGCAATCGTAAGTACGCATCCTACCGGTGTCGATCTGGTAAGTGTGATTTCACCACCCCAGATCTCCTCCAGAGACCAGTCCGGGTTTGCCACACCATGGGCGATTGCCTTTGCTGTATCAATAGAACTTCCACCGCCTACTGCAAGAAGAAAATCCGCACCGAACTCAATTGCTTTCTCAACGCCTTCCTGTGCATATGCCATCCGGGGATTTGGCTTTACTCCGCCAAATTCCTCATAAGCAAGTCCTTCTTTTTCCAGTGCTTCTTCTACCTGCGCAAGAAGTCCGCTTTTCTTTACACTTCCACCGCCATATACGATAAATACACGGCTTCCGCCCCATTTCTTAACTTCTTTCCCAACTTCTGCCTGTGTGTTTTCTCCAAACAGGATTTCTGTCGGGGTATACTGTATAAACTTTTGCATTTTACCTCTCTCCTTAAAAAAATCCGAACCGTTCAATAAAGATTGCGGTTCGGACTAAATCTTTCAGTCTTATCTTATAACCATACTTTTCCGGTATGTTCGCCATTGATTACATAGTATACTGCATAATCTTCCGGTTTTACATAAAGCTCAATACTCTTGATCTCGGAAATTTTATGTTTCTGTTTTGTCCAGTCTTTTTTTACTGAAGCAATCATATCTTTTGTGTTTACTTCTTTTTCACCATACTGAAGAACAACTTCTGTTTTGATTTCTTTCTTTGCCGCAGATTTTTTTGCTGTTGTTTTTGGTGCTGCTTTCTTTACTTCTTTTGTAACTTTCTCTGCAGTTTTCTTCACTTCTTTTGCAGCTTTTTCAGCTGTTTCTTCTACTGTTTTTTTCACTTCTCCTGCAGCTTTTTTTACCTCCTGCGCTTTCTTTTCAACAGTAGCCTTTACTTCTTTCGGCTGTGCTTCTTTTTTAGCAGTTTCTTTTACTTCTTCTACTTTTTCGCTGACTTTATCTTCTGCTGCTTTAACTGCTGTTTTTACTTCTTCTTTAGTTTCTGCCGCTGCCTTTACCTCTGCTGCCTTTGTTTCTTTTATCTGTTTTTTCAGTGCCATATTGGTTTGCCCTCCTTAACCGCTAAGCCTTACTATTTTAAATCCGCAAAACTGACAATACGCTGTGTTATCATTTGCTCTTTGACATTATAGCATACTAAATGAAAAAAGTCACATTTTTTCATTTAATTTTACATGCCTCCGTGTTATACTATAAAAAGGACGAGAAAAGGAGGTACGTGTTATGGGTATTTTAGTAGCACTGATCGGTGTAGCAATCATCGCCGCTGTCGTTGTTGCTTCTTTCACTGCCGTTCTCGGAGGTGTCATCGGAGGAGAACTGGAAGACGAAGAAGAATAGTAAAAAAGTGGCTGCGAAAAACTCAATCGGGTTTTTCGCAGCCACCTTTTTATTATTCTTCAAATGTTTCTTTTAACTTATCCATGAACCCTTTTTTCTTAGCTTTACCCTTCGATTCAGAAGCCGGCTCTTCCTGGTTCAGTGTATTTCCTGTCAACTGATCAAAATGTCTAAGCACTTCTTTGGCTTCCGGACTTAATTTTTCCGGGGTCTGAATAACCAGCGTCACATAATGATCACCTCTGACCTGAGGATTTCTCAAAGAAGGTACCCCTTTTCCTTTCAGGCGTACTTTTGTATCAGTCTTAGTTCCCGGTTTTACGGTATAGATCACATCACCATCAACCGTCTTGATTCGCACATCACCACCAAGTGCTGCCTGCGCAAACGAAATTGGTGCAGTTGAGAAAATATGAACATCCTGTCTCTGGAAGATTGGATGTCTGGAAACCGTAACTTCTACCAGAAGGTCTCCCCTCGGTCCGCCATTCACACCCGGTTCACCTTTCTCACGGATTCTTACGCTCTGACCATTGTCAATACCTGCCGGGATTGTGACTTTGATCTTCTTGCGGCTTGAAGTATAGCCTGTTCCACCACAGTCCGGACATTTCTCACGAATGATCTTACCCGTTCCATGACAGTCCGGACAGGTCTGCACATTCTGCACCGTTCCGAAGAACGACTGTGATGTATAAACAACCTGACCTTTTCCACCACATTTTGAACAGGTCTCCGGACTTGTTCCCGGTTTTGCTCCTGTTCCATTACACTTTGTACATGGATCTTTCAGAACGATATCCAGTTCCTTCTCGCATCCAAAAATTGCTTCCTCAAATGTAATCCGGACACCTTTACGGATATTGGCGCCTTTCATCGGACCATTGTTCGCACGTCCGCCTCTTCTGCCACCGCCAAACAGATCACCGAAGATATCACCAAAAATATCACCAAAGTCTGCCCCGTTAAAATCAAAACCGCCATATCCACCGGCTCCGCCTGCACCGCCTTCAAACGCTGCATGACCAAACTGATCGTACTGACGCCGTTTGTCTGCATCACTCAGAACAGCATAGGCTTCAGAAGCCTCCTTGAACTTCTTTTCGGCTTCTGCATCTCCTGGATTCATATCCGGGTGATATTTTTTCGCCAAAGCTCTGTATGCTTTTTTCAGAGTCGCATCATCCGCATCTCGTGATACGCCCAGGATCTCATAATAATCCCTTTTTGCCTCTGCCATAATCCTACCTCACTTAGATATTTCTCAAAGTATTTTAATACAGAATGTACCCTGGCACATTCTCATGCCCGCGCCGGCTCTCTGCAACATCTTCTTTGCACATGCAGTTCACCTAACCGGAGGCTTTTTATGTCATAAAAAACTATTTTTATTTATGACACATGAAATCTGCAAGACGGTATAATGCCGCCTTGCAGTTTCTCATCTTATCTTACGGATTAAACTTCTTTGTAATCTCCGTCAACTACGTCATCTCCGTTAAATCCTTCCGGAGCCGGTCCTGCTTCTGGTGCAGGTCCAGCCTGTGGTCCTGCCTGACCAGCCTGTGCGCCTGCCTGTTCGTAAACCTTTGTGAACAGTTTCTGAGCGCTTTCCATCAGTTTTTCTTTTCCTGCTTTGATTTCTGCAACCTGAGCATCTGTAAGTTCTTCTGTATTCGCTTTCGCAAGCAGATCTTTCAGAGCCTGTACGTCAGCTTCTACTGCTGCTTTGTCTGCTGCATCGATCTTATCTCCAACTTCGCCAAGTGCTTTTTCTGTCTGGAATACCATAGCGTCGGCATCGTTCTTAGCATCGATTGCTTCTTTACGTTTCTTATCCTGAGCTTCAAATTCTGCAGCTTCTTTTACAGCTTTGTCGATATCTGCATCAGACATATTAGATCCTGCTGTAATTGTGATGTGCTGTTCTTTTCCTGTTCCCAGATCTTTTGCAGATACATTTACGATACCGTTTGCATCAATATCGAATGTAACTTCGATCTGTGGGATTCCACGTGGAGCCGGCGGAATTCCATCCAGTCTGAACTGTCCGAGGGACTTGTTATCTCTTGCAAACTGTCTTTCACCCTGTACAACATTGATATCAACGGCTGTCTGGTTATCAGCTGCTGTAGAGAAGATCTGGCTCTTCTTTGTCGGGATTGTTGTGTTTCTCTCGATCAGTCTTGTAGCTACACCACCCATTGTTTCGATAGAAAGTGAAAGTGGAGTTACATCAAGAAGAAGGATGTCGCCTGCACCTGCATCTCCTGCAAGCTTACCACCCTGGATAGAAGCACCAAGTGCTACACATTCATCCGGGTTAAGAGATTTACTTGGTTCTTTTCCTGTCAGACGTTTTACTTCTTCCTGAACTGCCGGGATACGTGTAGATCCACCAACAAGAAGTACCTGACCTAAGTCTGCTGCTGTAAGTCCTGCATCAGAAAGTGCACGTCTTACCGGTTCCTGTGTCTTTTCTACAAGGTCACGTGTCAGTTCATCGAATTTAGCTCTTGTAAGAGTCATATCAAAATGCTTCGGTCCTTCAGCTGTTGCTGTGATGAATGGCAGGTTGAT
>OLSD01001668.1_pt1 | contig 17523 bp, 14 predicted proteins | sample 1672211 | NCBI WGS metagenome assembly OLSD01 (sample SAMEA3136659, study PRJEB25190) | human gut metagenome | reverse complement strand
TGATACCGGCGCGGACCTCTTTGACCACGCGGATGGCCCGCTCCAGCTGATGGGTGAACACACCGCCGGCCAGACCGTAATCCGTGTCGTTGGCCATCGCAATGGCTTCTTCCTCGGTCTTGAAGGTCTGAATGGTGACCACAGGCCCGAAAATCTCTTCCCGGACGATGGTCATGTCGGGGGTGCAGTGATCGAAGATGGTGGGGCGCATGAAGTAGCCCTTGGCACACTCGCCCTCGGTGAAGCGTTCACCGCCGCAGACCAAGGTAGCGCCCTCTTCGAGACCCTTTTGCACATAGCTGAGTACGTCACGGAGCTGGCTCTCGCTGACCACGGGACCCATGTCGGGGTTGTCCAGCGGATTGCCGATGGTCATGGCGTTGGCCCGCTCAGCAAAGCGCTTAACGAAAGCGTCGTGGATGCTCTCTTCAATGATGATGCGGGAACCGGCGCAGCAGACCTCGCCCTGATTGAAGAAGATACCGATCATAGCCCACTCGACAGCGGCCTCCAAATCCACATCGGCGAAGATGATGTTGGGGGATTTGCCCCCCAGCTCCAGGCCAATCTTCTTCACATTATTGGCAGCGCACCGCATGATACTCTGGCCTACAGCAGTAGAACCGGTGAGGGTGACCATGCCGATGTCCTTGTGGGAGGCCAGGGCCTCGCCTACGGAACCGCCAGGCCCCAGGATCAGGTTGGCAGCGCCCTTAGGTACGCCCGCCTCTTCCAGGATCTCAAACATCTTCACGTTCGACATCACGGCGTTGGAAGCGGGCTTGAAGATGATGCTGTTGCCGGCAGCCAGAGCCGGTGCGATCTTCCAGGACCCCATGACAAAGGGGAAGTTCCAGGCGCTGATGAGGGCGACAACACCTACAGGCTCGTGGATGGTAAAGGAATGCATTTTGCCAAAGCCCTCGTTGACGTCGTAGACACCGCCGTAAGGGGCCTTGATGAGGCCGGCGTAATAGCGATAGCAATGGAGCGCATCGTCTACATCGCCTTCGGCCTCCCGCAAGGGCTTGCCCATGTCCATGGATTCAATGCGGGCCAGTTCGTCCCGGTTCTTGTCGATGAGGTCGGCGATCTTCAGCAGGATGTCACCTCTGGTCTGACTGTCCATATCCCGCCAGTCACGGGTCTCATAGAAGGACGTTTTGGCAGCGGCCACAGCGCGCTCCACGTCTTCCAGACCGGACTGAACGACCTCAGCCAGGATCTCACCGTTGGCAGGATTGTAGGTAGGCGCAGTCTTACCGCTGACGCTCTCGACCCATTCACCGTTAATATAGTTTTTGCAGATCTTCATGGATAAATCTCCTATCAGTCATAAGGTGGAAGGGGCGCTCCGGCGCAGAGAGTTTCTCTGGTGGGAGGATGTATTGCATGAGACGAAGGAACAGATGGCTGCTTTAGAGTCCGAACACTTCCTTCGCCTTGGCTGCCGCCTTGTCGGAGGCATCCAGGATCTTTGCGATCTCTTCGGGGGTGAGAGAAACGGGGGGCTCAAAGCGGATGGACTTGGAGTTGTTCAGGGTGCCGGAGATGATGACGTGCTGGTTGTACATCTCCTTGGAGAACTCATAGCCGTACTCATCGGAGAAAAACTCCACGGCCATCATCATGCCGACGCCGCGAACTTCCTTGATGACGGTAGGATACTTTGCCTGAATGGCTTCCAGACCGGCCTTGATCTTGGCACCTTTCTCCCTAGCCTGACCGGGGACATCATTCTTGAGCTGGAAATCCAGAGCGGCGATGGCAGCAGCGCAGCAGACAGGGTTTCCGCCGAAGGTGGTGGAACCCAGCAGATAGGGATTTTCCACCAGTTCCTCGCTCCACATCTCGGGCCGGAAGATGAGGCCGGTGATGGGCATGACGCCGCCGCCGAAAGCTTTGCCGAAGGTCATGATGTCGGGAACGATCCCCTCTGCGTCGCAGCGCCACAGGGTACCGGTGCGGCCCATGCCGGTCTGGATCTCGTCGATGATCAGAAGGACATTCAGTTCGTCACAGATGGCACGGACTTCCTTCAGATAGCCTTCGGGAGGAATGATAACGCCGGCTTCACCCTGGATCGGCTCCAGGACCACGGCGGCGATGGATTCCCCGACCTCCCGCAGATTCTCAATGGCAGTGCGGATGGCGGCAGCGTTGCCGTACTCCACGTGCTGCACCTGCTGAATCAGAGGGAGATAGGGCTGGCGATAGATCCCTTTGGCCGTGAGAGAGAGGGAACCACCGGTCTTGCCGTGAAAAGCGTGGGTAGTGGAGATGAACCACTTGCCCTTACTTTTGAAACGGGCCAGTTTCATGGCGATCTCAACGGCTTCGGTACCGCAGTTGGTGAAGAAGCACTGCTGCAGGTCACCGGGAGTGCAGTCTGCCATGGCCTTGGCCAGGTAACCGCGGAGGGGATCGATGAGTTCCTGGGAGTGTAGCCCTTGTCGGCTCAGCTGAGCCTTCACCGTGTCGATGATCAGGTCTTCGCTGTGGCCGGCGACATAAATACCAAAACCACCCATAGCATCCAAGAACACTTCGTTGTCGTACAGTCCGCGGAAGTAGGAGCCTCCGTCCTCCCATTCCAGAACGGCGTTGCCTTCGGTCTCGGAGGAGATACACTTTCTGTAGTTGATCCAACCGGGGCTGACGTAGGAGTTGAAATGTTCTACGGTCTCCTTGACCATCTGAGCCTTTTCCTCTTCGGGGATCTCGTCTGCTTTCATGTGGATGAGCTTGATGACTCTGTCCAGATCGTTCACGACCTGCTCTCTGTTTTTTTCGTAGTTATACATGATGGATCCTCCTTTTAGTTCAATATTATGCGGATATACAATTGGGCGAAGAGAGTTTTCTGACTTCCACTTACCTGTTGTGTCTTGCTAATATTTGATCAACATAGAGAAGTTGATGAAAATGGGAGATTTGGAACGATTAAATCCTCCGATTTTATTATACGGGAACACCTTAGTTCCTGAAATTCTTTTATTCTTCTATTTCGTACTTGATTTCTTTTATTTTCACATGTTTTTAAGTATGTTTTTCTGCGCTTTTTTCTGCTATACTGAAAAAACTAAGAAGTATATCCGTAAAATGAAGAACACAGGAGGGCTGCTGTGATAAGGAAAAATGTTTTTTTGATCCTGAACAATGTGGTCTGTGAGCTGTACCGATGCCAGACCTATGCGGAATTGGGACAGTTTTTTCTTCCGGTGCTGCGGATGCTTATCCCTTTTCGGTATGCCAGCATCATGCGCCGGGAAAACACCACAGAGCACATCCGGCTGGTGGATCCGCTCTGCATTCCCTCGGAGTTTTTGGAAGCGGAACAAAACTATATGCGCTTTGCCGACGATGATTATACCGGCTGGCTCAACTGCTGCCGAGAGTCCACCCTCTTCCGAGAGAGCGACCTGGTCGGGGAGCAGCAGCGGCTGCGCTCTACCATCTATCAGAAGTGTTACCAGAAGTTCCATGTTTACGACTCCCTTCAGTATGGCATCGTGTTCAACGGGCGGCCCCTGGGGGCGCTGAGCCTATTTCGCCACCGGGAGGACGGTCCTTTTACCAGCGACGACCTCTTTTTACTCAGCTCGGTGGGGATCCATCTGAATCAGCATATGTCCTCCCTGCTGGATAAAATGTATCACCGGGAAACGGTATCGGGCTATGACCTTTCGGCTGTGGCCAAGAAATACAAGCTGACCGGCCGGGAAGTCCAGCTGATCGAGCAGCTTACCCGCTTCCGGGACAATCGGGAGATCGCAGAGGCGATGCAGGTGCGGGACTCTACCTTACAGAAGCATTTCCAGAATATTTTCCGTAAGCTGGATGTATCCTCACGGTGGGAGATCATGCGCCTTCTTCTGGAAGGTGACCCCAGAAGCTGAAGCACAACAGGAGAAAGGTCCACATTACAAAAAACAACAAAAAAGAGAATACCACAGGCCAATGTCATAACCAAAGGTAGACAGAGCATAGCATACCGAATTCTTGTCCTTCCACAAAACACATTCTATATCTATGCGGAGGCGTTACACTTTATGGCTCCATTAGCGCCTTTCGCGGAAAGGGAGATCATCGATCTATGTACGGAACCTATGGAATCATCAGTCTTCTTCCTGTGCTTACGCTTATTGTCGTTGCTCTGATCACCAAACGAACCTTTGAATCCCTGCTCGTTGCCACCCTCCTGGCCTTGATCATCGGCTATAAGGGAGATTGGTTCTCGGCCCTTATGGAGCAGCTTCAGACGGTTGCTGCGGAAAATATCTGGGTGCTTCTGGTAGTTGGCCTGCTGGGAGGTCTGGTGGGCGTTTTTGAAAAGTCCCGCGTCGCTATGGGCTTTGCAAATGTGCTCTCCCGTTTTGGCACCACCAAAAAGAAGTCCCTGCTGGCGGAGTGGGCCCTCAGCGTTCTGCTGTTTGTGGATGACTACCTGAACATCCTCACCACTGGCTCCATTGGCAAACGGTTGAACGACCCACACCGGATCCATCGAACCATGACAGCTTACGTCATTGGATCCACCTCTGCGCCTGTGGTGGTGCTCATCCCGCTCTCCTCCTGGTCCATCTACTATGCCAGTCTGATCGAGAATGCCGGTGCTGCCCCCGAAGGGGGGAGCGGTGTGCTGGCCTATATTCAGTCTATTCCCTTCATGTTCTACCCCATGTTCTGTTTGCTAATCCTGCTCTTGGTCATTGCCGGGGTTATCCCGCTCTTTGGCCCGATCCGAAGATACCAGAAGCAGGCGGAGGAGACCGGACAGCTCTACCCAGAGACCGGCCCGGTCGAAGCGGAGAGCACCGCAGTGGAGGACGCAGACACGACCCAGCGCAAGACAGGCGGCATGATTGACTTCATCCTGCCTATTCTGGTCCTGCTGGTCGCCACCGTCTACTTTGATATTGACGTGCTGCCGGGCATCATGATCGCCCTAGTCTTCACCTGTATCCTGTACATCGCCCGAAAGCTGATGTCTATATCCGAATTTGTGGATACAGTATGGGAAGGGTTTTCAACGATGATTTCTGTGTTGGCGCTGCTGGTCATTGCGTTTCTCTTCAAGGCAGCCTGCGAAAATCTGGGGATGTCTGAGTACATCATCAGCAAGGTCGCTCCTCTGATGGCCGGCCAAGCGCTCCCCTTTGTGGTGTTCCTGGTGTCAACCCTCATGACATTTGCCCTGGCCAATGCTTGGGGCGTGTCTGCCATCATGGTGCCCTTTGTCATCCCCTTGGCGCAGGCGATAGACGCGAATCTGGCCGTGGCGATCGCAGCGATCTTCTCCGGCTCGGTGTGTGGCACCCAGTTGTGTTTCTACTCGGATAACTCTATCCTCATCGGCCAGGCCACGGGGATCCAACCCCTGGACCACGTAAAGACCCAGATGCCGTTTGCCCTGTGTGCCGCTGCACTGACATCTATCACCTACTTGGCGTATGGCTTCCTTTTCTTAGGCTGATTTTCTGCGGACCTCTGTTTTCCGGCCCTGGAGACACGAGCGAATGAGAGTCTATGCAAAAACATGAGAAATGAAAAAGGACTCCGAACGGAAGTGCAGGATCAAGCTGCATCCGTCGGAGTCCTTTTTATGATCTTGGAAAGACAATCAGGGATTCTGAGCAAAGTACTCCCGCGTCTGGTCGGCGTTGTGCATGACCTCGGCGGTGAGGGCCTCGAAGGAGGGGAACTTCCGCTCCTCCCGCAGGTACTTGTAAAACTCCATCTGGATCTTCTGGCCGTAGAGGTCGCCGTGGAAATCCAGGATGAAGCCCTCGATGGTCAGCTGGTTGCCGTCGTCGATGGTGGGGCGGGTGCCCACGTTGGTCACGGCCAGGTGGGTGTCGCCGTTTTCCAGGATGACCTTGGTGGCATAGACGCCCTTGGCGGGGGAGAGGACGTTCTCTTTCAGCTTCAGGTTCACCGTGGGGAAGCCCAGGGTGGTGCCCAGCTTCTTGCCGTGGGACACCCGGTCGCTGAGGGTGTAGGGATGGCCCAGAAATTCGTTGGCGCGTTCGATCTCCCCCTGGGCGACTAAGGTGCGGATATAGGTGGAGGAGACGGTGATGCCGTCCTGCTCCACGCGGGGGATGATGTCACAGCCGACACCCAGCTCCTGGCAGGTCTCTTTCAGCAGCTGGGGGTTGCCCTCGCCCTTATAGCCGAAGTGATAGTCGTGGCCGGCCACCAGATGGATGGCCCCCAGATCCTTGATGAGGGTGTCCACCAAAAACTCCCGCCAGGGCTGCTTCATCCGCGCGGGGGTGAAGGGCTCCACGATCACGTCCTGGATGCCGTAATACTTCCGCATCAGGTCCGCCCGGTCCTCCGGGGAGGTGAGCAGGGGCATGGGACGGCCTAAGATCACCGTCTGGGGATGGGGGTCAAAGGTGAAGGCGGAGGGGGTGGCTCCCGTCTCCTTTGCCACCTGGGCGGTGCGGCGCATCAGGGCAGCGTGGCCGTTGTGCACGCCGTCGAAAAAGCCCAGGGCAATCACACGTTTTTTCTGTTCCAAGTTCTTACACCTCGAAAAAGCTTTTTATTGTGGTCAGCACGCCCTGGGTCAGCTGGCTCAGGGCGAGAAAATCCCCCGCCGGGCCATAGACCCGATAGACCCCGTCCGGGGCCTCCAGGGAGAGCGTATTTCCGTTGCGGACTTTCTTTTCCGCCCGCTGGCTGGTCAGGGTCAGGGCCGGGTGCCCGGCAAAATAGGCGTCCACCGGCAGCAGCAGGGCAGCGGGATCTGCCGCCGCCTGTACCTGCTCCAGCGTCACCGCCTGGTCCAGGGCAAAGCCTGCCGACTGGGTCCGGCGCAGGGAGAAAAGCGTTCCCCCACAGCCCAGCGCCTGCCCGATGTCATGGCAGAGCGTGCGGACATACGTCCCCTTGGAGCATTTGACCCGCAGGGTATAGTCCGTGGGGGAGAGCTGGTCCAGTAACTCCAGCTCGTAAATGGTGATGGGCCGGGGCTGACGCTCCACCTCCTGCCCCCGCCGGGCCAGCTCATAGAGCTTTTTGCCCTCTTTCTTGATGGCGGAGTACATGGGGGGGATCTGCCGGATGTCTCCCCGGAATTGGGCTAAGACCTTCTCCACGTCTTCCCGTGTCACAGAGACGGGAGCGGTGGAGAGCGTCGAGCCGGTCACGTCTTGGGTGTCCGTGACCTGCCCCAGGCGCAGCCCGGCCAGATATTCCTTTTCCCGTTCGGCGGCGAACTCCACCGCGCGGGTGGCCCGGCCCACAAAGACGGGCAGCACACCGGTGGCCATGGGATCCAGCGTCCCCGCGTGGCCGATGCGCTTTTCGTGCAGGATCCCCCGGAGCTTGGCCACCACGTCGTGGCTGGTCCAGTCCGTGGGCTTGTCGATGATGAGGATACCGTTAGCCATGCTGCACCTGCTCGATGGCTTTCAGCATGGCGGCCTTGGCCTGGGCGGGGGTGCCCTGGATGGTGCAGCCCGCAGCCGCTGCGTGTCCGCCGCCGCCGTACACGGCGCAGACCGCCGAGGCGTTCAGGGTCTTGCCGTCGGTCCGCAGAGAAATCTTGCACTCTTCCGGCTTGAGCTGCCGGATGGTGACGGCGTTGTCCACGCCCTCCAGCTGGCCGATGAAGGCGGAGATGTCCTCCAGGTCCTCCTCGGTGGCTTCCAGCTCCCGGATGAGATCCAGGGTCACATAGGCAAAGACCAGCGTGCCGTTCTGCGCCAGGTCCATCTCCCGAACGAGGCGGCTCTCGATCTGCATCCGCTTGAGGGACTTGACCCGGAAATGCCGCTTGTTCACCCACTGGGCGTCAAAGCCGGTCTCCATGAGCGCGGCGGCGATGCGGTGGGTGTCCGGCGTGGTGTTGGAGTAGACGAAGCAGCCGGTGTCCGTGGCGATGGCCATATACAGCAGCAGGGCGATGGGGGCGGTGATGCGCACGCCCATCTCGACCAAAATGCGGTACAGCAGCTCCGCGCAGGCGGCGCAGTCGGGATCGACCCGCGTCTGCTTGGCGTAGCCCTCGTTGGAGCCGTGGTGGTCGATGGCCAGGTCAATGCGGTCGGCATAGGCCTTGCCGCTGCCGGGGAGCATCCCCAGGGCGGCCGTGTCCACCGACACGACGAACTGGGGCACGAACTCCGCCGGGGCCAGCACGCCCTCGAAATAGGGGGTGAAGAGCCCGTGGGCGTCCTCATTGGGCAGCACCCAGGCGGTCTTGCCCAGCTGGCGCAGGGCCAGGCACAGGGCGCAGGCGCAGCCGATGGTGTCCCCGTCCGGGCGGCGGTGGGTGAGGATGAGCACGTCCTCCATGGCCAGCAGACGCTGGGCGGTCTGATGGTCGGTCATTGGTCCCCTCCCGTTTCCTTCCGTTCGATGTCGTTGAGGAGCTTTAAGATATGGGTGCCCTTGTCGATGGAGTCATCGGCCTGGAACACCAGCTCCGGGGTATAGCGCAGGGAGAGGGCGCGGCCCAGCTCCCAGCGCAGGTAGCCGCCGGCGGACTTGAGGCCCTTGATGACTTCTTTCACGTCGCTCTTGTCCAGCACGCTCACATAGACCTTGGCGTAGCGCAGGTCCGGGGTGGTCTCCACGTGCGTGATGGAGACCAGCCCATGCACACGGGGGTCTTTTACGGTGCGGAAGAGCGCTGCCAGCTCCCGCTGGATCTCTTCGTTGATCCGTCCGATTCGATTTGAGGCCATAGAATTTCCCTCCGAAAATTCAAAAGGGTCTCCCCGCCCCGTCCGGGCGGGGAGACCTGGATTTGTTGTTCTGGCGGGGCAGAGAGGCTCAGACCTCGATCTGCTCCATGATGAAGGCTTCGATCACGTCACCGACCTTGATGTCGCTGTACTTCTCGATGCCGATGCCGCACTCGTAGCCCTGGGCCACTTCCTTGACGGCGTCCTTAAAGCGCTGCAAGGAGGAGATGGTGCCCTCGTGGACGACGATGCCGTCCCGCACCAGGCGGATCTGGGCGTTGCGCTGCACCTTGCCCTCGGTGATATAGCAGCCGGCGATGATGCCCGCGCCGGTGATCTTGTAGACCTCGCGGACCTCGGCAGCGCCCAAGGAGACTTCCTTGAACTTGGGGGCCAGCATGCCCTTCATGGCCGCTTCCATCTCGTTGATGCAGTCGTAGATGACGCGGTACATTCTCATGTCGACCTTGGAGCGGGCGGCCGTGTCCTTCGCGTTGGCATCGGGACGGACGTTGAAGCCCACGATGATGGCGTTGGACGTGGAGGCCAGCATGACGTCGGACTCGTTGATGGCACCGACGGCGCAGTGGATGACCCGCACGCGGACCTCCTCGTTGGTCAGCTTCTCCAGGGAAGCCTTGACGGCCTCGGCGGAGCCCTGCACGTCGGCCTTCACGATGATGTTCAGGTCCTTCAGCTCGCCCTGCTGGATCTGAGAGAACAAATCGTCCAGAGTAACTTTTTGGCTGGAGGAGTTGGCGGCCATTTTGTTCTCGTGCTTGCGCTGCTCCACCAGCTCGCGGGCCATACGCTCGTCGGCCACGGCGTGGAAGTCGTCGCCGGCGCCGGGAACCTCGCCCATACCGGTGATCTCCACAGGCACGGAGGGGCCGGCCTCGTTGATCTTCCGGCCCTTGGCGTCGGTCATGGCGCGGACACGGCCCACGGCGGTGCCGGCGATGATCACGTCACCCTGGTGCAGGGTGCCGTTCTGGACCAGCAGGGTGGCCACGGGGCCGCGGCCCTTGTCCAGGCGGGCCTCGATGACAGCGCCGTGGGCGGAGCGGTTGGGGTTGGCCTTCAGCTCACGCATCTCGGCGGTCAGGACGACCATTTCCAGCAGGTTGTCTACGCCCATGCCGGTCTTGGCGGAGATGGGGCAGCAGATGGTGTCGCCGCCCCACTCTTCGCTGACGAGACCGTACTCGGTCAGCTGCTGCTTGACGCGCTCAGGGTTGGCTTCGGGCTTATCCATCTTGTTGATGGCCACGATGATGGGGATCTCCGCGGCCTTGGCGTGGTTGATGGACTCCACGGTCTGGGGCATGATGCCGTCGTCGGCAGCCACCACCAGGATGGCGATGTCCGTGATCATGGCGCCGCGGGCACGCATGGCGGTAAAGGCCTCGTGGCCGGGGGTGTCCAGGAAGGTGATGGGGGAGCCGTTCACATCGACCTGGTAAGCGCCGATGTGCTGGGTGATGCCGCCGGCCTCGCCCTCGGCCACCTGGGAGTTCCGGATATAGTCCAGCAGGGAGGTCTTGCCGTGGTCCACGTGGCCCATGACGACCACGACGGGGGCGCGGGGAACCAGGTCCTCCTCTTTGTCCTCGGCGGTGTCGATGAGCTTCTCCTCGATGGTGACGATGACTTCCTTCTCGACCTTGCAGCCCAGCTCCATGGCCACCAGGGCGGCGGTATCATAGTCGATGATCTCAGACAGGGAGGCCATGACGCCCAGCTTCATGAGCTGCTTGACGACCTCGGCGCCGGTCTTCTTCATGCGGGAGGCCAGCTCGCCCACGCCGATCTCATCGGGGATCTTGACGGTGAGGGGCGTCTTCTTGGCGATCTCCAGCTGGAGCTTGCGCATCTTTTCCTGCTCTTCCTGGCGGCGCTTGTTGCCGAAGGTAGCGCCCTTGCGGTGGTTGTTGCGGCTCTGGATCTTCTGCTTGCCGCTCTGCATCCGGTTGGCCCGCTCAGGCGCCAGGGTCTCCAGATGCTCGTCGTACTTATCCAGGTTCACGTTGCCGCCCTTGCGGGTGTCCACCAGCTTCTTCTCAGGTACGCGGCTGGTGGGGCGGTTCGCGGGCTGCTGGGCCTGCTGGTTGTTCTGGCTGCCAGACTTGGGGGCCTGGTTGTTGTGCTGGTTCTGGCCGCCCTGCCGGTTCTGCTGGCCGCGGTCGTTTCTGTCGTTACGGGGGCCGCGGTCACCGGGTCTGCCGTTGCGGTCGTTTCTGTCGTTGCGGTCATTCCGGCCGCCGTCGCGGTTGTCCCGTCTCTGGCCCTGCTGGCCGTTGCGGTCGCCCCGGTCGTTCCGGTTGCGGTCACTGCCGCGGTCGTTTCTGTCGTTGCGGCCGCGGTTCTCGCCGCCCTTGGGGGCGGTGGCCAGGGAGGCCTGCATGTCGGCCACCTGGTTGTGCTGGGTCATATACTCAAAGACGATGGACAGCTCCTTGTCGCTGAGCACCTGCATGTGGTTCTTGGGGGCCGTAGCGTATGTGGTCAGGATCTGGGTGATGTCCTTGGTCTGCTTGCCAAAGTCCTTGGCTACCTCGTGTACACGATATTTATTCTCAAAACTCAAATAAAGCCACCTCCATAATTATGCTTTCCTGCGCTTCCCCTTGTTCTTGTTGGGGGAGCGCTTGGCGTCCCGGCGCTGTTTCACGCGGGCGGCCTTCTGGGCTAAGGTCTGCCAGGCTTCGCCGTAGGTCTCCTGGTCGTCCTGGGCCAGGCGCTCGGCGATGGACGCGGCAAAGCCCACGTCCGTCACGGCGACCATGGCGCAGCTCGTGCGGCCCAGGCCGCTGCCCAGCTCCTCCTTGGTCAGGGGGAGGGTGAGACAGATGGTTTTTCCGGCTTGGCTGAAATGAAGGGCCCGACGGATGGTGTTGTCCGCCGCGTCGCTGGCCAGCAGCAGCAGGTACCCCTTGTGGCACCGGCAGGCTGTCCCAACAGGCTCTTCGCCCACGGCAAGCCGCCCTGCTCGCAGCGCAAGGCCCAGCAGGGAAGGAATACTATCCATCCAGACCACCTCCTTCCATCTCCTGGGCAAGGGCGTCGTACACGGCGTCGGGAATGGGCAGGTCAAAGGCCCGTTCCAGGGCTCTCGACTTGCGGATCCGCTTCAGACATGCCGGGTCGGGGCAGAGGTAGGCCCCGCGCCCAGGCTTTTTGCCGTGGAAGTCCAGGCTGATCTCGCCCTGGGGAGAGCGGACCACCCGGATCAGCTCCCGTTTCGGTTTCATTTCCCGGCAGCCAAGGCATTGGCGCAGGGGGATCTTCTTCGGCACGGTGCTGCCTCCTTCCTTCTCTCTATCCGATCTATGGTATAGACGATCAGCTTACGCTGTTGGTCTTTGGGTCAGGCCTCCGGAGTTTCGGGGGCTTCTTCTGCGGGGGCATCCTCGGCGGACGCTTCTTCGGCGGGCGCTTCCTCCGTGGAGTCCTCGGCAGGTTCCTCAGCGGCAGGGGCCTCGTCGTCGGGCAGGGTGTCCTTGCCATCTGCGGGCTCCTCGGCAAAGACGTCTTCGTCGTCCGCTTCCTCTGCCTGGGCGGCACGCTCGGCCTCGGCCAGGGCATCCTCTTCCTCCCACTCGTGGGCGGCGGAGGCGGACTTGATGTCGATCTTATAGCCGGTGAGCTTGGCGGCCAGACGGGCGTTCTGGCCCTCCTTGCCGATGGCCAGAGAGAGCTGGTCGTCGGGCACCACCACGCGGCAGCTCTTGCTGCCCTCCAGGGGCAGAACGGAGAGGACGTCGGCGGGGGAGAGGGCGGCGGCCACATACTGGGCGGGGTCGTCGCTATATTTAATAATGTCGATCTTCTCGCTGCCCAGCTCGGCGACCACGTTGTTTACGCGGGCGCCCTTGGGGCCTACGCAGGCGCCGATGGGGTCCACGTTCTCGTCGGCAGACCAGACGGCCAGCTTGGAGCGGCTGCCCGCCTCGCGGGCGATGGAGCGGATCTCGACGGTGCCGTCGTAAATTTCCGGCACTTCCAGCTCGAACAGGCGCTTGACCAGGCCGGGGTGGGTGCGGGAGATGAGGATCTGGGGCCCGCGGCTGGAGCGGCGGACCTCCACCACATAGACCTTCAGACGGTCGCCCTCGTGGGCCACCTCGCCCCGGACCTGCTCGGAGGGGGAGAGGTAAGCGTCGGTGGATTCGCCGTCGCTGGTGATGCGCAGGGTGACGGCTCCGTTCCGGGGATCCACGCGGGTGACGGTACCCACCAGCATCTCATGCTCCTTGGAGCTGAACATGTCGTAGATCATGCTGTGCTCGGCTTCCCGCATGCCCTGGATGATGACCTGCCGGGCCGTCTGGGCGGCGATGCGGCCGAAGTTCCGGGGCTTGATCTCGATGCGGACCACGTCGCCGCTCTGGGCGGAGGGCAGGCTCTTGCGGGCCTCGGCCAGGGCGATCTCGGTGGCGGGGTTCGTGACCTCCTCCACGATCTCCTTCTTGACGTACATCCGCACGGTCTCGGTGATCTCGTTGGCCTCCACGAACACATTGTCGGTCACGCCCTCGTGGTCCCGCTTGTAGGCGGAGACCAGGGCCTGGGTGATCTTCTCCAGCATGTAGTGCCGGGGGATGCCCTTCTCTTTCTCGATCAGGGTGACGGCGGCAAAGAATTCCTTGCCGTCCAGCTCATTGCTTTTCGCTGCTTTCTTCGTTGTTTTTTTTGCCATGACTTTTGATCGTCTCCTCAAACTCAGTGGTATGGAACGGCACAGAGCGCACAGACTAGGCTCTGGACCGGGGTTCTTTTCGAGTAAACTTAAAATCCAACGTGCAGGCGGACCTGGGCCACGTCCTTCTTGGCGAAGGTCACGGGGCCGTCGCCAAGGTCCAGGGTCACATCGCCGTTGTCATAGCCGACCAACGTGCCGGTGACGGCCTTCTGGCCGTTCACGGGCTGGTAGAACTTGGCGTCCACCTGCTCGCCCAGAAAAGCCGCAAAATGCTCCGGCTTTTTCAAGGCCCGGTCGGCCCCGGCGGAGGAGACCTCGAAGGTATAGGCGTCCTGAATGGGGTCCGCCTCGTCCAGCAGGTCCGACAGGGTCCGGCTGACGGCCTCGCAGTCGTCGATGGAGACGCCGGTCTCCTTATCAATATACACCCGCAGATACCAGCTGCCGGCTTCCTTGACGTATTCCACGTCCCACAGGGTACAGCCGTTTTCTTCCACCACAGGGCGGGCCAGCTGTGCGGTCAGATCAGTGATTTTGGACATAGTAACCTCCATGCGCCGGGGGGCGCTGCACGCAACGTATTCATAAAAGAAAGAGCGGGGCAAGCCCCACTCTGTCCTAACTTACATCTTCAAATCATGCACATTATAGCACACCCACCGGCAACATGCAAGGGGTTTGGGACAATTCTCAGGAAAAGATAGGTACCGTCGGAATCGGACGGATGTTCTGCCTTACCTTATTATAGTATCCGTTTTTTATCTTGACGAAAAGATGCGAAAGTGTGAAAAAAAGATGATGAAATTGGAAATCCTGGCAAAGTTGAGCCAAAACTATTGCCGAATAGGGGAAAATTGGGTATACTGTTTGTGCTTGTGTGCATTTGTATGCAGGAAAAACACAGACAAAGGAGGCCGTAGCTGTGGCCAAAAAGAAAAAGCGTCGGCTGAAGAAAAAATACCGCATTTTGCGCGGCATCTATATCGCAGTGGTCGTGATCGCTGCCATCATCGTGATCGCCTATGCAGCGCTGAAGTTCACCGTCCGTGCCCCGGAGATCAAGCAGCCGGATGACACGGGAAGCCAAACATCCCAGGAAATAGTCCCCGGTATGACCACCGGTGACCACACCAGACGAGAACAGACCTACACGTTCATGCTCTGCTGTCCCGACCAGGCCAGCGGCAATGCGGACGCCATCATGCTGGTGACCTATGACGTGCCCAACCAGAAGATCGGTATGCTCTCTGTGCCCCGTGACACCCTGGTGGACCAGTCCAGCCCCAAGATCAACGCCGCCATGCACAAGGGCGTGGAGAACCTCCAGTCCGTGGTCTCTGATTTGGTGGGCTATCCCATCGACTTCTATATCCAGATCGACCTGGACGGCTTCCGGGAGCTGGTGGACGCCGTGGGCGGCGTGGACTTCAACGTCCCCGTGGAGATGTATTACAACGACCCCACCCAGGACCTGAGCATTTTCTTCCAGCCCGGCATGCAGCACCTCGACGGCGAGGACGCCATGAAGGTCTGCCGCTTCCGTAAGAACGGCGACGGCACCGGGTATCCCATGGGCGACATCCAGCGCAGCGAGACGGTCCGGAAGCTGATGATCACCGTGGCCAAGAAGCTCGTGGCCAACATCGGCAAGCTGGACCAGTTCGTGAGCATCATGCAGCGGAACATCGAGACCAACCTCTCCGCCACCGACCTGACCTGGTTCGTGACCAAGGCCGTGGGCGTGAATCTGGACAGCGGCGTCTCCGGCGATGCGCTCCCCGGCGATGGCAGCGTGACCTATGGCTCCACCCGCTACTGCTATGAGCTGGAGCCGGGCAAGAGCCTGGAGATGATCAACCGCCTGGTGAATCCCTATACCGCTTCTCTGACCGCGGAGGACGTGAACATCTTCCAGATCAGCAAGCAGAATGGCCGCGGCTACCGCGCCACCGCCAGCGACTTCCAGACAACGGACAGCAGCACCGACACGACAGACACCTCCAACACGACGACCACCGGTCGTGACCCGGAATATGACTGATACGATGCAGCCCCCTCCCACAGGGGCACCCAAGACGGGAGAGACGAACAACGTCTCTCCCGTCTTTTTTAACAAATCACTTCGATAAAAGAATTGACGGCTTAGCAAAAATGACTTGCAGAAAAAATAGGAAAATTGAGGAAGAAAAAAGACGAAAAAGAAAAAATTTCCTTTGTGCTATTTCCATAGAAAACAAAAAATAGGCTTTTGACAGGCAAAGTGTTCACAATGCGTCCATAAAAAATTTGATTTTACGTCAAAAATGCGGAAAAAACCGAGCAATAGCAACAAAAAACGGGATGATTTCTTGTGCAAATAATGTATATTTGTGTAAAATACCGAAGCAAAAGGCCTTGCGTTTTGTGTAAATCGTGGTACAATGAGCTTGCATCGATGAAAAGACGTGAAAAAGGAGAAGGACTTTACTTTTCACAGTAAAGTCGAAGGAAAAATTGCAAGTTAAGCAAACAGTGTATTTTTAGTAGGAGGGAACGTAATGAACTTAATGCTTCCTAGTGCCCGGCGTAAAGACGGCGCGAAGCAACCCTGCATTAAGATCTGGAAGTTCGATCTTCGGATCCCCTTCGTGCATTACGAATGGGAAATTCCAGAAATGATCCAGGCTTGCGTCGTGTTCATGACCGGCTCCGCAGCAACTGCATATCTGCAGGACCTGTTCGGATTCACATTTGAAATGGCACTGTCCATCGTGTTCGTCCATGAGCTGCTGTACATGGTCAACAACACCTTGGGCGACCCCCTGATCGGCGGCTGGATCACACCTGCCGTGCCGTTGATCACCGCATTCCTGTTGAACTTCGAGGGCATTGCTCGTATGCATGCTCTGGTCGGCATGGAGTTGATGCTTGGTTTGATCTACGTCATCCTGGGCGCGACCGGCATCGCCACCAAGATCATCGACATCTGCCCCCAGTCTTTGAAAGCAGGTATCTTGATCGGCTCAGGCTTTGCGGCCTGTGTCGGCCCCTATGGCTTTAAGGCGCTGGATGCCGGCGGCAAGGGCTTCTTCATGTACCCTGTCTCCTGGTCCATCGGCTGCTGCTTCGGCCTGTTCCTCCTCTTCTCCAACGGCTTTGCCAAGGTCAAGTTTGGTAGCAAGAACCCCTTCATCAAGCTCATCACCAAGGCCGGCTTCGTGCCTTCCATCATCCTCGGTGGTATCATTGCTTGGATCATCGGCGAGGTCGACCTGCCTGACTTCTCCACCGTCACCAGCTTCTGGTTCAACCCCCTGCCCGGCCTGAAGTGGGTCTGGGGCAACTTCTCCATCCTCGGCATCGGCATTCCTCCTGCGTCCATCCTGGCCAAGGACCTGCCCATGGCCATCATGTGCTACGTTATCGCATTCGGCGATATCGTCGGTGGTACTGCCTTCATGGAAGACACCAAGCGGTATCGTGAGGACGAGTACATCGACGTCAACCCCGACCGTACCAACATGTGCTGCGGCTTCCGTAACCTGTTTGAGGCTTTCTTCAGCCCCACCTGCACCATGTCCGGTCCTCTGTGGTCTGCTATGACCGTGTCCGTGGCCGAGCGTTATAAGACCGGTAAGGAAAACATGTACTCCATCTTCGGTGGTTCCTGCACCTTCAACACCACCAAGTGGATCTGCCAGCTGATCGTGCCTCTGATGGCTCTGATCAAGCCCATCCTGCCTCTGGCCATGGCCCAGACCCTGATCATCCAGGCCTTTGGTTCCTTCTACGTCGGCATCAACATGACCCGCACCAACGTGGAGCGTGGTGTTGCCGGTATCACCGCCGGTGCTATCGCCACCTGCGCCAACCCATCGTATGGCTTGTTCGTCGGTATCGTTCTCTGTATCTTCATGGAGATCGTGGGCATGAACAAGAAGGAGCGCCGCGCCAACATCGAAGAGGGTATCGAGATCTATATGAAGAATACCCGCGCCGAGCTGGACGACCTGGACGCCAAGGCTGCTGCTAAGGCTGCCAAGAAGGCCTAAGCTTCTCCATACATCACCTGACCCACTCTTTCATCCCCAACCGTATTTTTCCGAATCCAATCAAAACGATTGACTTTCTGATGCACCT
>OLSD01001666.1_pt1 | contig 17541 bp, 20 predicted proteins | sample 1672211 | NCBI WGS metagenome assembly OLSD01 (sample SAMEA3136659, study PRJEB25190) | human gut metagenome | reverse complement strand
GTTTCTTTTATTTTTTCCAATGCTTGCTTAGAGCCTCCACCATTTGTTACACCATATTTTTCTAAACATGTTTGTTTTGATTTTTCTTTTACTTCTTTTGATTGTACTACATATTTTACTCCATATTTTTTTAAACAAGTTTTTTGCCCAATTATAATAGCATATTTAGATGTATGTGATTGACAACAACAATTATAATACATTAATGGTTTTATTCCACTATATTTCGCATAATTATCACATATTTTACATTTTGGCTTATTTTCTATTTTATATAGTATTCTATTTATTATTTCTAAATAAGTATCATTTTCTTCAATATCATTAAATCTATTAAGTAAGTACCCATTTATATTAGGGTACTTACTTGGATTATGTATAAATTTTCTATATGTAGATACTCTTACTCTTTTTCTATAAAAAAGATTAATAAATAATTTATCATGATTATTCTGTATATGTTTCATTATATTTTATGCCGTATTTATTAAATTCTTTATATATAATAATAGATAATTGTTTTATCTGTGGGTGTGCTTTATTTGTTCTTTCAAATAATCTCAAATCAAAAAAATGTTTCCATTCATTCACATTGGCTGTAACTACCATTTCTACCTTTGTAGCTTTTGGAAGAGCTTGAGCACATTCTTGGGCATTTGCACCAATTTTAGCTAATTTAAGATAATTATATTCTGCTTGTTCCATGGTTTTTTCCCAATTTTTTAAAGCTTCTTTATTTTTTAAATAAATTCCAAAATTTGGTTTAATAAACGTTAAATCATTTCCAAATTTATCTTTTGAATAATTACAATATCTTGAACTTTCAACACTAAATGACATAGTGCGATGTCTTGTAAATTCTCCTAATATTTGTAAATTGGTTATCATTCTTACTGTAATGCGTCTGATGTGATTTACTGGTTCGTATGCACATTGATACTTAAGCACATCTTCCATTTCGTTTTCAACAATTACTCTATAGTTTGTAGTAACATAACAGTAATTGCCATCACTATTTGTTTCACTATATTTGTTATATGAAAAGAATAATGCATCATCTCTCTTACTTCTTGGCAACTTAAGATAGATAGTACAATGTTCCAACGTTGACAGATGTTCTGATTTGATCATTCTATTTACAAACTTCTCTGCACTACCTTCTGTTATAAGATTCAATGATTTATAGCAAGTTCTACCCGCAATCTCTACAATCTTCTTACCTTCCTCAAGTGTTGCTTCACCTAAACTTAAAATCTCTGCAGTTTGACTATCAATTACTTTCATGTTGTTATTTTATTAATATTGTTTAAAACAAATCAAATTCCTCTTGCTTCTCCACTTTGGTTTCTGATTCTTCTTTCTCTTTCAACTTTCTCATGCTTCTTTCAAGCTTATCTTTCTTATAAGCAAACTCAAATACCCTATTCAAGAAATTCTCATCATATTTGAATGCTGGCATATATGCTTTATAGATTTCTCCTTTGTTCTTACCAAGAATTGCATCTGTATTCTCATATTCTGCTTTAGGTAAATTCACTATCATACATTGAACATGACTAGCTTCTGTACCTTCTGGCAAATAATTCTGCAACAATGCTTCTTTATAGTTGAATACTTGCATAGTGTAAGTATACCAATCAAGATTAGGAAGTGTTTGAGCAGGTCCAAGCAATGTTGGTGTCCATTTGTTACCTTTAGTTGATATGCATTCGTTTGACTTCCAATCTATGATGATCCAAGTATCAGTACGTTTGTTGTAGAATAATGCATCTAATCTTCCTCTCACATAGAAATCATTGTCATTGATAATAATTCTATTCCAAACTTCTATTTCTCTACCAACAAATTCAACATCACCTGACTTCATGATTCTTTCATAGAACTGGTCAAATGCCTTGATGTGTGCCTTCATTCTTTCATCGGCATCGACATCATTATCAAGCATGAATTCTTCTATACTGTTTTCATCTCCTTCAAGCTTGCATTCAGTATAAGCATCTAGTTTCTTTCCATAAGTTCTAGAAACATTAGCTTTCTGTTCCCACAAGTCTAATATCTCTTTATATGACAATCCTGTCCATTTACAGTTTATTGTTTTACCCTTTTCTTCACATTTCTTTGCTATGGCTTCTTGGTCAAACTTAGGACTGATATATCCATTTACAGCACTAATTGTAACGTATGGAATATTCTTATCTACAAATTTGTTATCTAGATTTCTTAGCTTTTCTATCATATTCATTTATTCTTAAAAGGATTAAATTATATAAGTATAAGATAGAATATAAATAGTATTGATTTCAATAAAAATTATTTTGAAATTTCTAATATATTTTCTATATTTTAAATGTTAAAAATAAAATAGACTATGTATTATAACGAACTTTGGAACATTACTCCTGAAGAGAATACTCTTCCATCAAAATTAGATATCAATTGTTTGGCTGGGTTTGAACCTAAGATGAATATAATCAACATTACCCAGTTGTATTTCTTCAGAGAATATCATAATGAGGTAAGGTGGACTTGCAAGTCTATCAGAATCATTAAGATGGTAGGTCAAACATTTAAGCTTACTCTTGATTCTTATAGTCATGTATATAAAGTAGAAGTATTCAATAGAGCAACTGGATGGGTAGAAATACTTAGCAAATATGACTTTCCAGAAAATGTTGATACTGAACCAGATCCAACAAAATATGATGCTAATAGTATCAAGTCTAAGTTTGCTGCTATCTTTGATGATATTGAGAAGATGTTCATTAGAATGCTTGTTAATTTGTATAACTAAAATATTTTTATGCTTATGTTGAGAAAGACAAAACCTAGTTTGCTGTACAGATTGTTATCAGGTAAAGAATCTTATAATAGAGAATGCTACTATAAGAAGATGAATGATTTGATTGAACATGATCTAGACTAGTTTGAGTTCTATGATGAACTTGCAGAAAAAGAAAATGAGTATACTGATGCTCCATCATTATATAAAGTAGTAGTTAAAGGCAAACATACTTCTACTTGGAGAGTTTATTTCTTAGGTGAAGATCATCCAGTTGTAGTTTATCCACTCAATGAAGGTGGAATTATCATGATTAATGAATTGTATGGTGGATGCTGTCTTCATAAGAATGGAATGGAACCATCTGAACGTAGCAGATTCTATATCAAATATGATGGCATGCCATTCATTAGCTATCATTCTTCTAAGTGGAAGCAAAAATATGATAAGTACATTACAGATTGGATTACTGAACATCTTGAAGATGGATATTCCGATAGTAACTGTTCAAAAGAATATATTGCTAAATTGAAATGAAAAGTTTAATTGAATATATACAAGAAAAACTTGGAATAGTAGACCCAGATATGCCTATCATGGAAATGGCTACTATAGATAAAAAGGCCAAGTTAGGAAAGTCTTTTTATCGAATAGCATTGCATGGACCGGCAGTAGGAGACAGGCCATATCCTCATATACATATATATGATCCAAAAGATAAGTTTCCTTATAAGAATTTCAATTTTGAAATAAGTTTAGTAGATTTGCTTTGCTATGATGAACTTAATCTTATATGCCAACAAGACAAACAAAACGATATAAATATAAAGAACAGAAAGAATTGTTCATGGAATGGATATCGAAAAATGCGAGATGACTTTGAAGATTGGTTGTCAGAACCTTGTACTGGTATGCCAGGAAACTTCAAAGACAATCTAGATGCATTGATATGGTCTTATAATAATGAAGCACCAGATAGTGATGATAGAAATCCATTACTTGATTATATCAAAGATCAAGGAAAGAAAGTATTGCCAAAGTATCAGAAATATTTTAAAAGTGAATAAATTATGAATAAAGAAATATTTTCAAATATTAATCGTAAACATGACCCATCTTATGATATGTCAAAAGATGTTGATATTCTCGTAATGAAATTTAGAGATTACAACAATTTGACAGATGATGAAGCGAGATTTCTTCTTGACAAAGCAAAGGATGCTTATTACAATACTGGTAAGGAGATTCTTAATGATAATGAATATGATACTTTAGAGAAGTCATTAGGTCAAGAAAATAAGTCCTATGTCGGTTCAAAGCATTCTGACAACTATACCATAAAGCATCCATTCATGATGGGTAGCTTATCTAAAGTACAGATTCATGAAAAGGCAGATGGCAGTATCGATTGGACTACTTACTTGAATTCTATCTTCAGTTATATATATAATGATAAAGAGGAGGCATGTAAAGTAATAGTTACTCCAAAATACGATGGTTGCTCATTTGAAATTCATATTACAAAGAATTCAGATGGTACATTAGGTGTCACATATTCCGGTCGTGGTGATGGTGAATATGGTAAGGATATTTCTAATCAGATTAAGCCTATCTTTGATTGTAAAGGTGGTTTCTTTGATTTTGTAATGAAAAGATCTGGTGATGCCTCTGAAGTAACATTACGAGGTGAAGTACTTGTAAGTAAATCAACATTCAAGCAGAGATTTGCAGATAAGTTCGCAAATACTAGAGCTTTTGTTTCTGGTATGCTCAATAGAATTGATAAGGATGTTCCTGAATATGTATATCTGTTTCCTGTTATCTATGATTACAGAATAAAGAAGAATGGTGAATGGGAAGATTTAGATTGGACTCGTCTTCTTACTGATAATCAATTTGAATACAATACATTCTTCCCAAGTTTCTATGATGAAGGTATTGAACTGAATACTGTAGATGACTTGATTAGTATATATAAGAAGTATGAAGAGTACAGAAACATGTCAGAATATTCTCAGGATGGCATTGTCATCAAACCGGTAGAATCAGAAAGACAGAACAACTTAACCGAACGTCGACCAGCAGATTGTGTTGCTATCAAGTATATTCCTATGACTGAACCAACAACTGTAATTGATATTGAATGGAATCTTGGTAAGTCAGGTGAATATATTCCTACTATCATTACTGATCCTGTATATATGGATGGCAAGAAGATTACAAGAGCATCAGCATTCAACGCAGGTTATCTGATGGATAGAAAAATAAGTGTTGGAACCAAGGTTGTACTTTCATTAGCTGGTGATATTATTCCTTACATATACAGAGTTTATGATTATACAAACTTTGATCCTGCTAAATTAGGAGAAAGTTTCCCATCATCAGATAGCTATATTGATGGTTGCCATGTAATGGCTTCTAAGATTGATAATGAATTTGAATTGCTGAATTCTGCATTGAGTTTCAAGATTCCTGGATTTGGAACATCAACAGTACAAGATTTCATCAAATGGAAGAAGAAGGATTGTGAACCAGATGAATTCTTTGGTATTGAAGCAAAAGAAATGCCATGGAATATTCTTTTATGTACACCAACAGAAATTGAGAATGCTATAGGTGGTAAGACAGGTTCTAATGTAAATAAAGCATATACCAAGCTTCTTAAGAATATCAAATTGAAGGATATTATTTTGTCTTGCAACTTTAGGTTGTGTGGAGATAAAGTAGCTCAACAGATAGAGAATAAGTTAATTGGATTGCCTTATGACTTTACAAGCATGTCACATATTGCTTATGACTGGGTTGATGATAAAGAATCATCAAATTGGAAGAGATTCAAAGAGATTCTTGATTTCAATGGATGGTCATTAGATTCTTTCAAGCTATCAGATAAAGAGTTAGCAGACACTAAGAAAGAAAATGATAAGATTCCTGTGATATTGACAGGTGAACCAAATAATTATTCTAGCAAAGCAGAATTCTTGAAGTGTCATCCAGAATACAGAATGACTGGTTCTTGGAAGGAAGTGAAGATCGTATTCACTAATTCATTAGAATCAAATACTGGTAAGATGAAGAAGGCTAGAGAAAAGAATATTGAAATTAAATTGTATTAGAGCAAATGGTAAACTATTTATTGATAAGTGAAAATTACAACAAGGCAGAATGTGATGAACATACATTGCCAGGAGAATTCTTACTTAAGCAACTTGACAATTTTCCATTGATAGTGGATGCATCACCAACTAAACTAGCTTGCATTAAAGAATATATCAGGTTGCATTTGAATGATGATGTAAGATATGTTATCTATCAAGATAAGAGATGTTCATGTTCTTGTTGTTGCTTCCCATCAAGAATAAATGATTTTGAAAAATCTATAAAGAAGATAACAGCTATAGTATATGAAAAAATTGATCTATAAGAGAAAATATCGACCTATAACAGAAAAATCATCTATAGAATCTAGAATACGGTTATTTGCTTTTTAGTTGATAGCTGTATTAGATTCTGGAGATTGGTCTACTGGTAGAAACATGTTCAATACTATGATAAAAGAGGAGTTAGAAAAGTTAGGCGACTTTGATTTGGTAGAAGTATTATATGTCAATAATGTTGTTATTGATGTACATGGTAAAGTAGGTATTGGTATATATGAAGTTTCAATTTAATATTTGTTAACATGTGGCAAACAGTATTTGAATGTTCCGATGGAATAGAAAGACCTAGCTTTGCATTAGATACATTTATTGTAAAAGGTGGTAAAGAAAGTGGACAAGCATACGATTTATTTCTTTGTTCTAGAAATAAAATTACAGATAACTATGATAGCGATTTGTATAATGACTTGAAAGATAAAACTAGAACATATAGAATTTCTATCATGCAAACAGAAAGAATTGTATATAGTGATAGGACAAGTTGGGCCCAGAAATGCACAAACCCATTAACTGATGGCATCAATACTTTTGACGACTTCAAAACAATAAAAGTTGAAGAAAAAGTTGAATAAATTTTGAAATTTTCTGAATAGTTTCTATCTTATTCATGTCAAATAAATGTTTAATTTTAAAATATTATGATTATGAACAATATGAATAAGTCAGTAGCTGCATCAGTAAATAATTCAGTAATGAACAATAATTTCAAGGAGTTCAACTTGGATGAAGCAAAGAAAGGTGCTAAGTTAGTAACACGAGATGGAAGAAAAGTAAAGTTCATTTGTGTTAGTCGTGATAAGATTTTAGCAACAGTCTTCGGTAAAGTTTCATACGAAGACCGCCAATATAAATTCAATTTGGATGGTTCTCGTTATAAGAACCTTATTCACAACTTGGATTTGATGATTGCTGCCTGAGGTAATCAACAGGGAGAAATTTTTCATCATTTTGAAATTTTTCTCCCTTTTTCTAATTTATATAAGAATTAAAATTTGAAAGAAATGAGAAATCCAAGATTATACTTTACAATTGAATTAGGAATATTTTATCCTTATCGAGGACAGAATTCTGTATTAGATGCAAAATTTCGTGGAAATACGAAATTGATTGAAGAGAATAAGAAAGGATATACTAAGAAGCAAATAGATTTCATAGAAAGAAACAAAAATAAAGCAGTAATATATTATACTGACAAGTATATTTTTGATTCTAAGAAGTTTACTTTTGCTTTCCAAGGAATTCCAAATATAGCTTCTGATGATGATTTGAATGATTTGTTCACTAAGAAATGTAAGTTTGATCCAACTGTGGATTATGATCTTAATGATGAACAAGCAGAGGTTGTAACAGCAAAATCAGAAGATGGAACAGTAAAAAAGATTATCAAGTCAGAAAATTTTATTGATTCATTACCTGATTGTCCGGATGTGGAAAATACTGGTTTCTATGTTGAAAGCAAGAATTGGAAATATCTTGTAAGAAACATTATGAGAAAGAAACCAACATTATTGATTGGACCTACTGGTACTGGTAAAACAGAATTGATATTGATGGCTTGTAAGCAACTTGGAATCAATTGTGAAGTACATGATATGGGTGCTATGCAAGATCCATTAACTGACTTGTTAGGATGCCATCGTATTAAGGATGGTAGTTCTACATTTGATTATGCAAAGTTTGTTGATGATGTTCAGAAACCAGGTGTAATATTGCTTGATGAGCTTTCAAGAGCCCCATTGATGACAAACAATATTCTGTTTCCTTGTTTGGATTCTCGTAGAGAACTACCATTAGCAATTGCAGATTCGGAAGGTCCACGTTCTGTAAAAGTACATCCAGATTGTGTATTCATTGCTACTGCTAATATTGGTTCAGAATATAGTGGTACTCAAGAAATTGATGCTGCTTTGATGAACAGATTTCTACCATTGAAAGTGGATTACATGCCGGCAAGAAATGAAATAGAAGTATTGAAGAACCGATGTAAGATATCAGAAGATGACGCCACAGTTATTGTAAAGTTTGCAAATGTAATGAGACAAGAAAATAAGAAAGGTGTAGTGAATTTTCCTGTTTCTACAAGAGAGAATATTGCTATTGGTGAAATGATTGCTGATGGATTTGATATAGTAGATGCAGTGAATTTTGTAGTTTGCAACAAATTCAATGATGATGATGTCAAACCTGTAAAACAACTTATGATGACACTTTCTTAAATGGGTGAGTATATACTTTAATTTACTAAATTATCTAAATATTGTTTAAAGGAGTTTGCAAGTATGGGATTACCAATTTTGTCAAAATTAAAGAAAGAAGTTAGTCTTAATAAGTCCAACAATGATGTCAGCCAAGTATTGGCATCTTTTAATGCATCGGATTCTACAAAGAGTCCTATCATAAGTAGAAAGAAGTACTTTCTTGATAAGAGTGGACCTAATCATATTTGTCAATGGAAAGTATTGAAGGAGATCACTGCATTATCAGATATTGGAAAGTGTGTATGTATCTCAATGGACACGGCATTTGAGATAGTGAAGACAGAGATAGTAGATTGGAAAGAGTTTGATGATCCAAGGTATATAAACATTGATGAATCAGAGTTTCCATGTCCATACAAATATCAACTCTAGCAAGTTGAGATCAAGTTAATCAACTTTAGTGATTTTATATTAGAATGAATTAGAAAACATTCACACAGGGACATTAAAAATGTATTAGCTGGTAGAATATACTCTTAAGTATTTTTCCGCTCCCTGTGTGACCCAGGCGCTTAACAGGAGAACCTGAAAAATATTATAAGAGCTTATGAAAAAGTTAATTTATGCATTGAGAGGTTACCTTATATGCCATGGTATTATAGGTAACATATATAAGACTACGTGGAGAGATACAAATCCAAATAAGAATTATGTTGATCCGGTGTTTTGGATGAAGTATCATTATACAGATGAATTGTGGTCACCACATGCATTCTATGGTATAATTGGAAGGTATACAAGTACTAAATTGTTTACTTATGAATATGTTGGCAGATGGTTTGTTGATAAGGAAATAGAATATTGGGATTTATAACATGAAACAGAATTTTAAAAATTACAAAGCATTTGATTATTCTTTAAAGTCTAGGAAGAAGATGAATGATGTAGATTTGTCTTATGTTCCTAGATTCTTGCTAGTAAGTGTAATAACAGAGAATACTTATGAATATGTAGAAAAGGAAAAGACGTTGTATGTAAGGCGGTATACTGACAAAATGATTCCTATTGATAGAATTCATGAAATTATTTGTACAGTACCAACTAAGATAGTACTTAAGACACCTATTGGCAATGGATTGGAAATCAACAATTATTATGATGGAAGAACAAAAAAGATTGGTTATGATGAGGATAATGCTTATGAAACTATTGAAGTAGGTCAATCTGCAGCACATATATATAATCAATTGTACAGAAATTGTTCTAATCTCCCTTATACACCTTATGGTGACTTAGCAGATTCAAAAGAAGAAAAAACTGATAAAAACGAAAATGACTATGATTTGTTGTAAAGAAAAGCTTAAGTATGTTTTGCACTATGTAAGAGAAACTTTTAAAGATTATTCAATCCAATATAAGATATTTGACTTTTTTGGACTTTTATCTTTGGTTTTTAGAAATATTGCAGAAAGTTATTCACATCTTCTATATTCTTATAAGCACCATGTATGCTTCAAGAAAGTAGAAGCTTATTTGACAGGCAGAGTAATTCATAAATACCATGATGTTGACAAGATTGTAATGTATGCATTGCTTCCATGGTTAGGAGTTGAATGCATCAACCATATTCATACATTATGGCAAGATCATCATCCATGCTATAAGGATTTAGATGGAAATAAAGCTTACAAACCTAAAGATGAAGTAGAATGGACAGAAGCAGTAGTAGATTGGGAATGTGCTAGATTCACTAAACCAGATAAGCCATTGAATGCTTATGATACATATCTCAAATATTATTACAAGTCAGAATATACTGGAGTCATCATAAACACATTAATATCATTAGGATTGCTAAGTGTAAAGACAACAGATGCTGGTGTTATATATGAGGTTACAGATAAGATGGATGATTTCAAATGGAAATAAGTGTTCAATGAATTGATGATGTTCAATTATATTGAACATGTTCTTTATGTTGAACAATATTATATATAAAATATTGAATGGGACTCTTAATCAAGAGTTCCATTTTTTGATTGTTAACATTGAACTTGGAAAACTTAATTAACTATATTAGATAAAGTATAAGATAAAATATAATTAACAAAATTTTGAAAGACTATGATAATTGACAGATTTTGGTTAAGAAAGAATCAGACGTATTATATTTTCTATTTGGATGAAAATGGTAACAGAAAATGCTATTCAAAACAGATGCATCACTGGAAGACTTATGAGTACAATCCAAATGGAAAGAAGTATACATGGGATGGTAAGAAATGTGATATAGTATTTAAAGATGCATCTAAGTATCAACCGAATGAATTTGATCAGTTGGAATTCTTGTACAATTTGCCAGAAGATATCTATAAGGAAGTAATGGCAATGAGATTTCCAAGAATTTACTTTAGTGATATAGAAACTGAAATTTCTGATGAATTCCCAGAACCAGAAAAGGCAGAACAAAGAATTCAGTTGATAAGTCTTGTTGGTCCAGATTTGTCTGTAATGGTATTAGGTATCAAACCGTTGAATTCCAATGAACAAGAAGAATTGAAGGAAAGATACCTTAAATATATAGAAGATAATGACTTTGCGAAAAACCTTTTAAAGAAAAAAGGTTTTACACCAAAAGTATATTATCAATATTTTGAAACTGAGGAATCAATGATTGAGCATTGGTTTACCAGAATAATGCCAAAGATAGGATGTCTTGCTGGATGGAACTATTATAGATTTGACTGGAACTATATTTGGAATAGAACAGTAAAGTTGTTTGGAAAGTTCAAAGCAATGCAATTGATGAGATCAGCAAGTGTTGTTGGAGAAATCAATAAGATTTCTTGGTCAGAGATGGATGGTACAAAATATAGTATTCCAGCACCACAAGGTTGCATGATATGGGATTATATGGAGCTTATCAAATCTTATGAGTATTCAATGAGACCTTATGAATCATATTCATTAGATTGGGTTGGTAGTCATGGAGTTAATGCTCATAAAGTAAAATATGAAGGAACAATGAAGGAATGTTATGAAAATGATTTCCCATTGTTTGTTTACTATAATGCTATCGACTCTTGTTTGAATGCCTTGATTCATTATCGTTTCAAATGTATTGAAAGCCCATGTTCTATGGCAACAGTAACAGGAATTCCAGCCCAGAAAGCATTGGGTCAGGTGGCTTTGACAACAGCAAATTTGTTCAGATGTTTTTATGATGAAGATCGACATGTAGTATGGGATTATGAGGCTGTTGAAAGAACAAAAGTAAATTATGAAGGTGCTTTTTGTGGATGTGTTCCAGGACGTTGGGAATATAGTGTATGTGATGATTTTGCATCACTTTATCCATCAGTAGTTCGAACTTGCAACATATCAATGGAATCTATTGTTACAAATAAAGTAGGTCCAGATAGTTTTGGAAGATATACAGAAATTCCATGGACAGAAGAAGAGCTTGATAAGTTCAGAAAAGACCCTAATTATTTTGTATCATTGCAAGGAACTGTCTATAGAAATGACAAAGAATTCATGTTCCCTAAAATGCAAAGAATTCAAAAAGAGCGTCGTGATCACTACAAATATTTGAATTGGTCATTACAAGGACCAGTAATGATGGAAATTGATAGACTTATAAAGATAAGAGAAGAGGAAGAGAATAGTAAATCATAATAAATACAAAAGGTACCCTAATATACAGAGTACCTTTTATTTGTTTATATTAATTTTGAAATCTCTTATAATTTATCTATATTATGAAAGTAATATCATAAATTATTAAAATATGAAAAGAGTAAGTAGAAATTTGTAATCAGTTATCAAATCAGATGTACATGCAGTATTTGGTGGTACTATGTATACAGTATAATCTGTTTATTGTATTGTTTACATAATTGTAATTCTTCTTAAATTCATCCGTCATGAATTCCCAACTCCAAAGATAGAGCTGTTCTGGTTCTCCATTCTCCTTTATTTCGAAGAATTTCATATTGTGTGGTGTACAACTTGCAATAAGTTCATCACCTTTCTTACCTGCCAATACTTCAACAAGGCATAGGATGTTTCTATGTACAGTATTGTCTTTCTCATTAAGAATATATTATATAAGAAAGGAAAAATAAATGTTTAATATATCAGAAATGAATCATTTTCATGATTGGTTAAAGAATGAACTTGATGCAATGATAGATCAGAATGTTTCTATTAAAGTTCCGGAAGTAGTACCATCACCAAGAGGATTTGGTGCTAGTATTGAACGGGTAGAACATATTGGTAAAGTGTTGAATTCAAGAGTAACATTAGTGGCACCTAAGAATGTCAAATATCCAGTATATAAATGTGAATTGAGAATTATCAATAAAGATGGTAAGAAAGAATGGCTTACATTGAATGATGCTTATCTTAAGGTGTTGTAAATTATATGGCAAAGTTAAAATAATTAGACTGGGAATTAATAGTATTGGATTATTATTATTATTTAATAATATAATAAACCTATTCCATTATGAACGATACTATAATAAATGATTCTTATATTGTATCAAAATATATGATACATACAAATAAAAAAGATATGATAAGGCCTTCATTTAATAAAATGATTAATTTAAATGAAAATAACCAGGATAAATTATATTTATTACAACGATATAAAGATAGTGAATCATTACATGAAACTGTTCAGCGAATATTTTATAAAATAGAAATAAAACCTATTTGCCCAATATGTGGTGCTCCAGTAAAATGGCTGGGTAAAAAGAAAAGATTAATGTTAAAAACATGTTCTGATGTTAAATGTTTTGGTAAATTTAGATATGAGGAGGCAAAAAAGACTAATTTATTAAAGTATGGAGTAGAAAATTGTTACCAATCATCAGAAAAACAAGAAAAAATAAGAAATACATTAATAAGTAAGTATGGAGTAGATAATCCATTAAAATCAGAAAAAATAAAGGAAAAACTTAAACATACTTGCTTAATAAAATATGGGGTTACAAATGGTGGTTGGACACCACAATCAATTAAAAAAATACAAGAAACAAATTTAAAAGTAAGGGGAGTTACTTGTCCATTTAAAGATGATAAAGTAAAAGAAAAAATTAAGAATACTTGTTTGAAAAAATATGGTGTTTCAAGTGCAAGTAAATCCAAAGAAATAAAAGAAAAAATTAGGAATACATGTTTAAAAAAATATGGAACAGAATATTATTTTCAAAGTAATGAATATAGAAAAGATTTATCTGCATATTTAGAAAAACAAAGACAAACAAAAAAGAAAAATCATACTTATACTTCATCAAAAGCAGAAAATATAATTTATAATAAATTAGTACATTATTTTAACAAAGTTATTTGTCAATTCTATGATAAAGAAAGATATCCATATAATTGTGATTTTTATATCCCAGAAATAGATACATTTATAGAATATCAAGGATATTATTCTCATCAAAATCACCCATTTGACCCATTTAATAAAGATGATATAAAATTAAAAAATTATTTTATTGAAAAAATAAATAATGGTAAACTATATTATCAATGTGTAATAAATACATGGTGTGATAGCGATGTAAAGAAAAGAAATAAAGCAAAAGAAAATAATTTAAATTACGTCGAATTTTGGAATATAGATGAAGTAGATATTTGGTTACAAAATTATGAAAAAAAATATTGAAGATAAATATAAATCATTATCAGAAAGAGACCATATCTTACAAAGAAGTGGAATGTGGATAGGATCTAATAAATTAGAAATTTCTAATCAATTTGTTTTTGATTATAAAGAACAAATGATGATTCGAAAAGAAGTAGAATATGTTCCTGCAATATTGAAATTAATAGATGAAATTATTAGTAATAGTACAGATGAATTTAGACGTTCTGATAATTTAGGACTTACCCAAATTAATGTTACTATTATGAAAGATGACACCATAATAATAGAAGATAATGGTGGAATTCCTGTTGTCAATCATAAAGAAGCAAATATGATGTTGCCAAAATTTATATTTGGACAATTAAGAACTAGTTCAAATTATAATGATGACGAGGACAGAAATGTTATTGGTACTAATGGATTAGGTTCTGTATTAGTATCTATATTTTCATCTTATTTTGGTGTAATGACAGATGATGGAAAGAAGAGATGGGTTGGTAACTGGAAAAACAACATGTCAGAATTCTATGATGAGGAGATAGAAAAATCTTCTAAGAAAAATCATGGAACTAGGATCACATTTCATCTCGACTTTTCTAGATTTGAAGGCATAGATAAGCTTGACAGAACATTCAAGGATATTATATTGACACGTTGCATCAATGCAGCAGCTGCTAATCCTGGATTGAAGGTAACATATAAAGATGAAGATTTATGTGGTGAGTACAGATATGACAATTTCAAAGACTATATTGACTTGTATAGAAACTATGTTACTTTGAAGGATTGTATAGAGATGAAAGATGAACATAAGCATGTCTATGTATATCCTGATGGTGCTATCAATATTGGATTCGTCAACGGAGGTATTTGCAATAAAGGTACTCATGTTAAGGCATTGCATCAAATCATCAATACTACTGTATGTGATTTTCTTAAGAAGAAAGATAAGATTGATTTGCTTCCACGACAAGTTGATGGCAACTATAGCATGTTCTGTGACTTGACTATTTCTAATCCATCTTATGATTCTCAGACTAAGGAATGTTTGACTACACCTGTAGAGAAATTCTATAAAGATGAAAATGTGAAGTTTGAACTTCCAAACAAGTTTCTTGATTCTGTTGTAAAGTCTGAAATCATAGATAATGTAAGAGATTGGTATAAAAAGAAATGTGAAGCAGAAGATCAACGTACTCTTCGTAAGCTCAATAAAGAAGCAAGCAAAGGTCTTCGTCGTTCAGATAAGTATGTGACTTGTTCATCAAAAAAGAAACAAGGTAAGCAGCTTTGGATTTATGAAGGTGATTCTGCTGCAAGAGGTCTTCGTATTGGTAGAGATCCAGAAACTCAAGCTGGTTATGTAATGAGAGGTGTACCACCAAATTCATTAGATATGTCACCATTGCAGATTATGAAGAATGATGTATTCAATGATATCATTACTATTTTGGGTCTTAAGTTTGGTGATGACTTCAATATCAATGATTTGAAGTTTGATAAGATTGTAATATCTACTGATGCCGATATTGATGGAGATAAGATTGCAGCATTGTTGCTTCTTCTTTTTTCTAGATGGCCAATTCTTTTTGAGAAGGGTATAGTATGCAGAAGTATTACTCCTATTATTATTGCAAAGAAAGGTAAAGAAGTAAAGAAGTATTATAGTCAAGAAGAATTTGATAAAGATGCAAAAAAGCTTAAAGGATATATGATTAAGTACGTTAAAGGTCTTTCTGGTCTTGATGCATCTGAAACAAAGGAATCAATGAGAAACCCTATCTTCATGCATTTCAAGATTGATGATTTGACAAAGTCAATGTTCAAGAAATGGTTTGGTAAGAATAGTAATGATCGAAAAGAAATGATGGGAGATTTAGTTTAAATAATATGGTAAAGAAATCAGAAAATAAAGTAGTTGTCAAGAAAGATATCAACAAGTCAATCACTGACTTTCTCAATATAGAATATCTGAATTATTCACTCGCAACAGTAGGGGATCGTGCTATCCCCTCTATATGCGATGGGTTTAAGCCAGGTGCAAGAAAGATTGTACATGCAATGTTTGAAGGTTCATTGAAAAATGGATCAACATCAAAGCTGCTTGCTCTTGTTGGTGATACTATGAAAATATCTCTTTACGCACATGGTGACGCTTCCCTTACTTCTACAGTTTGCACATTGGCTAAAGATTTTTATAACTTTTACAATCCACTAGAAATTGAAGGCCAAGGAGGATATCTTAGAAGTCCAGAAGCTGGAGCACCTCGATACCTATATATCAGAAAGTCAAAGTATGCAGACTTAGTATACAAGGCAGATTATGACCTGTTAAAGTATGTATTTGAAGAAGGTGACTATGTTGAACCAGAACATTACCTTCCTATTGTACCTACGGTTCTTTCTAATACAACTATGGGTATTGCTAATGGATATTCTTTCCATAGTAATGCTTGGAATCCAGTAGACGTACTTGATTGCTGTTTAGAGATTCTCAAAAGTAAGAAAGGTATAGAACAGTTTAAGACAGTTGTAAGACCTTATTTGAGAGATATCCCACAAGATAATTGGAAGTTAGAATCTGGTCAATGGTATTGCCATGGAGAATGGAAGACAAATCAACCAAAAGACTTGATGACAATCACTAATTTGCCATCTGATACTACTTATGTTGAATTTGAAAAATTGCTGAATAGACTTTGTGACAAGCAAGAAATCAAAGATTATAAAGATTTGTCCGAGGATGGCAATGTGCATTATGAAGTACAATTCTTCAAAGGTCAACTTGCAAAAGAAATCAAATCAGATAGGTCAGGTAAGAGATTAGCTAATAAGTTCAAGCTCATTAAGAAACTTCCGGATGATTTGCTTTGGTTGCTTGATGAGAATGGCAAGCTCAAATATTTCAAAGACAGATATGAGGTTATCAAATATTTTGTAAATTGGAGATTGACTGTTTATGTTGAGAGAAAGAAGAAGCTTGTAAAGATACTTGAAGAAAAATACAAGAACAATTCAGAATTAGTAAAGTTCATTGAACTTGTATGTAAAGGTAAGCTTAAGATTCGTAACAGAAGTAAAGTGGATATCAAACCTGATATGGATGCACAACACTTGCCAATGGCATTGCTTGCAACATCTATGTCAAAAGTAACTATAGAAGAAAGAGATGAGCTTTTGAAGCAAAATGAAGAGATAAAGAAGCATCTTGAATATATCAAGAATACAACAGAAAAGCAAATGTACATAGATGATTTAATTAATCTGAAGAAATCTTTATTAAATGATATGAAATAAAGAAAACTGTAGGATTCTCCAGGAATGTGCCTGGGTCACACAGGGAGCGGAAAAATACTTAGGAGTATAATTAATAACCTGAAAAAATTTTCCGCTCCCTGTGTGCATAACTTTAGTTCTTGAACAGAACTGAAAGAGATGTTCATTAACTTTAGTTCTTGA
>OLSD01001661.1_pt1 | contig 17592 bp, 11 predicted proteins | sample 1672211 | NCBI WGS metagenome assembly OLSD01 (sample SAMEA3136659, study PRJEB25190) | human gut metagenome | reverse complement strand
CGGTACCAGAAGAGTAAAGCATTCTGGTACCAAAGGTTCAGCATAGGTATACCAACAGTTCAGCATAGGTATACCATCAGTAAAGCATAGGTATACCAAAGGTCCAGCATAGCTATACCAACAGTGCAGCATAGCCGCACCAAAGGTGCAACATAGCTGCACCAACAGTATCCTGATTGTTTTTGCAAGTCTGTGAATTGCTCTGGCAGCAGACAAGTAGACAGAATACGGGTAGACAAGAAGATTTGCTTACCTGGATAATTGATGTCTGCAAAGACTTAAATAGTGCAAACCTCTTTGTTTGCTTGTCTGATCGTGGCAATGCTTTGCTTGTGATTACGGTGGAAATGGGTAATGAATTCATAAAAAAAGAAAATAAATCGGGACATTTTCTTTTTTTTATACTTTAATGACTATATTTGCACGATTTATATAGCATAATATAACAGATGTTGTTAAAACAATAAGTTTTTTTAGATGAACGTAATTACGAAAACAGTTCAATTGCCTGATGGCAGAACCATCAGCATTGAAACCGGGAAAGTGGCAAAACAGGCCGACGGCTCTTGTGTGCTCCGTATGGGCAACACTGTCTTGCTCGCCACTGTTTGTGCCGCAAAAGATGCAGTTCCCGGAACAGATTTCATGCCTTTGCAGGTGGAGTACAGAGAACAGTATGCCGCAGCCGGACGTTTCCCGGGCGGATTCACCAAGCGCGAAGGCAAAGCAAGCGACAATGAGATTCTTACATGCCGACTCGTAGACCGCGCACTGCGCCCGCTCTTCCCTGCCGACTTCCATGCAGAGGTGTATGTGAACATCATCCTCTTCTCTGCCGACGGAGTTGACCAGCCGGATGCCCTCGCAGGTTTCGCCGCTTCATGCGCACTGGCATGTTCAGATATTCCTTTCGAGTGCCCGATTTCTGAAGTACGTGTGGCACGCATCAATGGAGAATACGTAATCGACCCGACCTTCGAGCAGATGAAGGAGGCTGACATGGACCTGATGGTTGGAGCTTCTGCCGAGAACATCATGATGGTTGAGGGCGAGATGAAGGAGGTTTCGGAGCAGGATCTGCTCGGAGCCCTGAAGGCTGCCCAGGAGGCTATCCGTCCGATGTGTGAGCTGCAGACAGAACTGATGAAGGAGCTCGGCACCGACGTGAAGCGTGAGTACTGCCACGAGGTGAACGACGAGGACCTGCGCAAGCAGATCAACGAGGAGCTTTACCCCAAGGCTTACGAGGTGGTGAAGCAGGCTCTCGACAAGCAGGCCCGTCAGGATGCCTTCGACCAGATTCTTGCTGACTTCCAGGAGGCTTACACAGCTGCACACGCTGACCTCACGGAGGAGGAGCTGGAGGAGAAGGCTGCCCTGATGGACAAGTATTACCACGACGTGATGCGCGATGCCATGCGCCGCTGCATCCTCGACGAGGGAATCCGTCTCGACGGTCGTAAGACAAACGAGATCCGTCCTATCTGGTGCGAGGTTTCTCCGCTGCCGATGCCTCATGGAAGTTCTATCTTCACACGTGGTGAGACACAGTCGCTTACTACCTGTACACTCGGAACAAAGCTCGATGAGAAGATGGTGGACGATGTGCTCGACAAGAGCTACATGCGCTTCCTCCTTCACTATAACTTCCCTCCATTCTGTACCGGTGAGGCCAAGGCCCAGCGTGGCGTAGGCCGCCGCGAGATCGGTCACGGCCATTTGGCATGGCGTGCGCTGAAGGGACAGATTCCTGCAGACTACCCATACACAGTGCGTCTGGTATCTCAGATTCTTGAGTCTAACGGTTCTTCTTCAATGGCGACGGTATGTGCCGGAACCTTGGCTCTGATGGATGCCGGTGTTCCGATGAAGAAGCCTGTATCCGGTATCGCAATGGGTCTTATCAAGAACCCGGGCGAGGACAAGTATGCCGTATTGAGCGATATCCTCGGTGATGAGGACCACTTGGGCGACATGGACTTCAAGACCACTGGTACGAAGGACGGACTGACTGCCACACAGATGGATATCAAGTGTGACGGACTGAGCTTCGACATCCTTGAGAAGGCTCTTATGCAGGCCAAGGAAGGTCGCGAGTACATCCTGGGCAAGCTCACCGACACTATCGCTGAGCCACGTGCCGAACTGAAGCCACAGGTGCCACGCATCGAGGCATTCGATATTCCTAAGGAGTTCATCGGAGCCGTAATCGGCCCGGGCGGAAAGATTATCCAGCAGATCCAGGAGGAGTCTGGTGCTACGGTAACCATCGACGAGACCGACGGCGTGGGTAAGGTTCAGGTAAGTGCTCCGAACAAGGATAGCATCGACAAGGCCATCAGCAAGATCCGCGCTATCGTTGCCATCCCTGAGGTAGGCGAGGTTTACGACGGAACTATCCGTTCGGTGATGCCTTATGGTTGCTTTGTGGAGATCATGCCTGGCAAGGATGGTCTGCTCCATATCTCGGAGATTGACTGGAAGCGTCTTGAGACCGTTGAGGAGGCTGGCTTGAAGGAAGGCGACAAGATTAAGGTGAAGCTCCTTGAGATTGACCCTAAGACCGGCAAGTACAAGCTCTCACACCGTGTGCTTATCCCGAAACCGGAGGGTTACGTAGAGCGTGAGCGCCGTCCGCGCCCTGAGCGTGGCGAGCGTCGTCCTCGTCCTGAGCGCGGTGAGCGCCGTCCACGTCCTGAGCGTGGCGAGCAGCGCCGTTTCGAGCATCGCGGAGGCGAGCAGAACAACGATTTCCATGATCCGATGGCTGAGCGTGAGCCTAAGGATTTCAATGATTCGTTGGATCATTTGGATTAAGGCACCCACCCTGGCCCTCCCGAAGGGAGGGAAGGAGAGGTTACCTTTAATATATAAGGTGGAAAGGGGTTGACTATAAAATAAAAAGTCCCCACAGCATGTTGAGTTGCTGTGGGGACTTTTGGTGTTGTGGGGTGAACCATATAACGGCTAATCCCAAAATTCCATATAACTTTTGGGATTATGCGGATTTCTGTTTTTATTCCTGTTTCTTCTTCGGTTTGCGTCTTGCCCAACCCTCTTCGCTGAAGTCAGGCTCCTCGCCTACGAGCTTCACGTTGTTGCCCTTGAAGAACTGGCGCCAGTCGTTGGTGTTGCCGTTGTCGTCGATGCCGCCGTTGAAGCTGTCGTTGTCGAAAGCTTTTGGGGCAGCGTTCCTGCGCTTGGATTTCTTCTCGAACTTGTCAAAATTGTCGGTTTCATCGTATTTATTGCCACGGCGTGAAGACTTCTCCTGTCCTCTGCCGCCGGATTTTCCAGAACCTCTGCTGTCTCTTGACGATGAGCGGCGCGATGGTTTGCCTGTGTCATCGGCATCGTTGCAGCGCACGTCGCGCCCCTTGTATGTCGTTCCGTCAATGGCACGCATCACTTTCTGTGCGTCCTTCTCCGGCACTTCGATATAGCAGAAACGCTCCAGCAGGTCGATGTGACCCACTTCCTGGCGGCCACGCATGTTGCGGTTGAGGAACTGCATTATCTCGCCTGGATAGAATCCGTCTTTCTTTCCCAGATTGATGAAGAGCTTCTGGTATCCGGCTTCGGCCTTGCGCGGTTCCTTGCGCTCGCCGCGCTTCCTGCTGCCGTCGCGGTCCTTGCGGTCGCCCTTGCCTGATGCCGATGGCGGCAGAATCTCCGGTGCGTCGGCGTAGTAGGCAAGGAACTTGCCGAATTCCATGCTCACTATCTTCTTTATGATGTCCTCCTTGTCGATGTATTCAAAGTAGCGGTTGATGTCGGCCATGAACGGTTCAATCTCCTCCTCGTTGACGTCGGTCTTCACTATCTGGTCCATCACCTTGTAGAGCTGCTTCTTGCAGATTTCCTCTGCCGACGGGATTTTCCCTTCCACGAAACTCTTCTGTATCACCTTCTCAATGGCGCGCATCTTGCCGCGCTCGCGTGTGTGGATGATGGAGATGGATGTGCCGTTCTTTCCGGCGCGTCCCGTTCGTCCGCTGCGGTGGGTGTAGCTCTCGGTGTCGTCGGGCAGACCGTAGTTAATGACGTGCGAGAGGTCGTCCACGTCGAGTCCGCGCGCCGCCACGTCGGTGGCCACGAGGAGCTGCGTCAGATGCTGGCGGAACTTCTGCATCGTCAGGTCGCGCTGCTGCTGCGAGAGGTCTCCGTGGAGCGATTCGGCGTTGTATCCGTCGTGTATGAGCTTGTCGGCAATCTCCTGCGTCTCGCGTTTGGTGCGGCAGAAGATGATGGCGTAGATCTTGGGGTAGAAGTCCACGATGCGCTTCAGGGCGAGGTATTTGTCCTTGGCGTTCACCATATAATATATGTGGTTAACGTGTTCGGCGCCCTCGTTGCGGCTGCCCACCACGATTTCCTTTGCGTCGTGCAGATAGTTCTGTGCAATCTTCTCTATCTCCCTGCTCATGGTGGCAGAGAAGAGCAGCGTGTTGCGGTCCTCGGTCTGTATGCCGTCGAAAATCTCGTTGATGCTGTCGGAGAAACCCATGTTGAGCATCTCGTCCGCCTCGTCGAGCACCACGTTCTTCACGTTGTCGAGTTTCGCCGCTCCGCGGTTCATCAGGTCGATGAGTCGTCCTGGCGTGGCCACGATCACCTGTGCTCCGTGGCGCAGGGAGTGTATCTGGTTCTGTATTGATGTTCCTCCGTATACGGGCACTACGTTGAGTCCGTTGATATACTTGCCGAAGTCGTTCAGGTCATCGGATATCTGCAGGCACAGCTCTCTTGTCGGTGATAGGATGAGGGCCTGTGTGGAGCGGTCGTTTGGGTCGAGCTTCTGTAATACGGGTATGCCGTATGCCGCGGTCTTGCCCGTTCCGGTCTGAGCCAGGGCAACCACGTCGTTTTTGTTTCCGAGCAAATAGGGGATTACTTCTTCCTGTACGGGCATTGGATGTTCAAAGCCCAGTTCTGTGATGGCGCGGCGAATCTCTTCGCTGACACCAAGTTCTTCAAATGTCTTCAAATTAAATAAAATGTTAATGATTCTGTTCCTCCTCCTGTTGGGAACATTTATAAATTCGGGCGCTAAGTTACTAATAATTTGTGAATTACACACTATTATCGGCTTGTAATGATAATATTAAAGTTGAAAAACACTAAATAATGCCCCGATATGGCGGTTATTTATGCGGAAATGGTTATTTTTGCAGTTATGATTAAAGTTAGGATTATAAACAGAGGGCACCATCCGCTGCCCGAGTATGCCACACCGCAGAGTGCGGGCATGGATTTGCGCGCCAACATCGACGCACAGATTGTGTTGAAACCCATGCAGCGAATGCTCATCCCCACGGGACTCTATATGGCGCTGCCGCCTAGTTATGAGGCGCAGGTGAGGCCCAGAAGCGGACTCGCACTGAAGTATGGCGTCACCGTGCTGAACACACCTGGCACAATAGATGCCGACTACAGGGGCGAGGTGAAGGTGTTGCTCGTGAATTTTTCTGATACGGAGTTCGTGGTGAACGATGGCGAGCGCATAGCCCAGATGGTCATCGCAAAGCACGAAAACGCCGATTTCATCGAAGTTGAGGAGCTCGACGAGACGGAGCGCGGCGCCGGAGGATACGGTCATACGGGAGTGAGATGATTATAAGAAGACATTGCTATATACTGGCGGTTGCGGCAGCTGCATTGCTTGCAGCCTGCGGCACGGGCAGGACCGGCACGAAGGTGACGGCCCGGGACGGCAGTGCGTCTGCGCCGAAGGAAACCACGGCCGGCGACACGCTGGACTACAATACCAAGCTGCGCTTGCGCTACTTCTATGAGGAAGCGGCAAACCAGCAGGCACTGGGCAAATACGATGTGGCATACGAACTGCTGCAGCACTGCAAGAACATCGCACCGGATGCCGCTGAGGTGTATTTCGCCCTCTCGTCTTATGACCGGGACCTGAACTCAAACGCCATGGCAATCAATGATATAAAGCGCGCGGCGGAGCTGTCGCCCGAAAACTCCACATACCAGGAACAGCTTGCCATGACATATGTCGCCACGAAGGATTACCCCAATGCCATAAAGGCGTACGAAAAGCTGTATTCATCGAATCCCGACCGCACCGACGTGCTCGAAATCCTGCTCTCGCTCTACGGGCAGAAGAAGGACTACGCAAACATGCTTGCCACGGTGGACCGCATGGTGAGCGCCGACGGCGAGAGCGAGCAGACCGTGCTTACGAGGATGCACATCTACTCGCTGCAGGGCAAGAAGAAGGAGGAGTTCAACACGCTGAAGCGTTTCGTGGACCGTTATCCCAACGATATGTCGTATCAGGTGATGATGAGCAACTGGCTCCTGCAGAACGGAGAGAAGCAGAAAGCGTTCGACATACTGCAGAAAGTGCAGAAGACTGACCCGCAGAATGTGCAGGCAAAACTGTCGATGATTGACTATTATCGTGCAGAAAACCTCGATTCCATCGCAAGAAAGATGGAAGAATGGCTGCTCACGAACCCGCATACATCGACCGATACGAAGGTGTCGATAATACGAAGTGTGATAGCCAACAACGAGGCGAGCGGCGGCGACAGCACCAAGGTCCTCTCCCTCTTTCGCAACATTCTCACCGGAAAACAGGAGAATGCCGACCTTGCTGAGCTGTATGTGGCATATCTCTCGCTCAAGAAGATGCCTGAGGACAGCATCGTGGGCGGACTGAAGCGCATCCTTGAGATTGCGCCCGACAACAAGGGGGCAAGAATAGAACTCCTGCGCACCCTGTGGGGGAAGATAGGAAACGATGAAATCATAGAAATCAGTAAGCCCGGGGTGGAGTATAATCCCGATGAAATGGCGTTTTATTACTTTCTCGGCTTCGCCTACATACAGAAAGATGACGACGACAATGCCTTCGACATATTCCGTAAGGGAGTGGCACAGGCCACCGACAGCAGCGAACCGTCACTCGTGTCGGACATGTACTCCTACATCGGCGACATATATCATCAGCGCGGACAGATAGAGGAGGCGTACGCCGCATTCGACAGCTGTCTGCAATGGAAAGAGGACAACGTGGAGTGCATGAACAACTATGCCTACTTCATCAGCGTGGACGGCGGCGACCTCTCGCGTGCCGAACAGATGAGCTACAAGACCATCAAGGCGCAGCCTACCAACAGTCTGTATCTTGACACCTACGCATGGGTGCTCTTCCAGGAGAAACGCTATGCCGAGGCGCAGATATATATCGAACAGGCTGTGGCTAACGACTCCACAAACAGCTATGTGCAGCTTGAACACGCCGGCGACATATATATAATGCTCGGGGAGACCGACAAGGCTATCGACTACTGGCGAAGGGCTATCCAGGCCGGCGGCGATGCCAAGGCGATAGAGCGGAAGATAAGGCTGAAGAAGTATATCCCCTGATGTCAATACAAATATAATCATAATATAAAAAAGATGAAACTGAACAAGAAAATACTCGTTTTCACCGTATCTGCAGCGGCAATTCTCGCCCTCGCATCGTGCGGTACGAAGAAAGCCGTGACAGGCGGAACGGCGGCAAACACGGCTGCCACAGGCAAGGCACATGATGCCTCGAAGAAGAATGATGCGAAGACCGCAGTGGTGAAGGGTCCCTCGATAGAACAGATAAACTATCTCAGAAGGGTGAACGACAATGCCGTTTATGTGCAGAACATCGTTTCAAAGGTGAAGTGTACCATAAACACGGGCAGAAACGACATCTCCGTGGGCGGTTCGCTGCACATGAAGAAGGATGCCGTTATACGCATCCAGATTACTCCGTTCGGACTTATGGAAGCGGGAAGGTTGGAGTTTACGCCCGACTACGTGCTCTTCGTGGACCGTATTCATAAGGAATACTTCAAGGCGACATATTCCGACGTGGATTTCCTGCAGCAGAACGGACTCGATTTCTATGCTCTCCAGGCATTGTTCTGGAACCAGCTTTTCGTGCCCGGAATGCAAAAAACATCGGATTCATCGCTTAAGAACTTCACGGCGAACCTTACGGGGACACCTCAGACCGACGTGAAGCTCATCCACGGAAAGATGGATTATGTATGGTCTACCGACAGCAAGACGGCACTCATAAAATCCCTCAACGCCAGATATTCGGGCGCAGGAATGGGAGCAAACACCTCCGTCACGTGCAGTTATGCAGCTTTCAAGGCTCTCGGCTCAAAGCAGTTCCCCACCGATATCACGCTCACAATGAACTCAAAGGCGGTGAAAAACTCCAGCAAAATGATGATTCGTCTGCAGCTCAACGGAATCTCCAACGAGAGCGGATGGGAGGAAAAAACATCGGTTTCATCGAAATACAAACAGGTCAGCGTGCGCGAAGCGTTCGGAAAACTGGGCAACCTGTAATATTACGCTGACCATCGGCTGATGGATAAAAGTCTCCAAATCGCAGGTGACGTTCAAACGGACATATAAACAACAAATACTGATTAATAAAATACAGGCAAACAGAAAGGACCTGACAACAAGATGAGAAGGATTCTTATGCTGATGATGGCGCTGACCATCGTTTCTCTCGCAAACGTTGAAGTTGAGGCTCAGACCAAGCGAAACAACAAGCCGGCAGCGGTGAACCGCTCCCGGACAAATGCCCAACGCAGGAACACCGGCACGAAGTCGAAACCTGCGGCAAAGGGGCATGCCCGGACCGGAAAGAAAGCTCCGGCAAAGGGCACCGCAAGGAAGAAGTCCGCCGCTAAGGGCGGAAGGAAAGCGAACTATTCCACAGCCGAGATTCGTGGACTGCAGAACCAGCGTTATGCCGTGCAGAAGAAGATAAAGGAGCAGGAGCGCCTGTTGAGGGCGAACAAGGCCGACGTGAAGAAGCGTCTCGGCGACCTGCTCGCCATAAACAGCGAGATAGACCAGCGCCAGAAGTCCATCGAAGGCATACAGACCGACATCCATCACATCGAGGGGAACATCACGCTGCTCCGTTCGCAGCTCGCCTCGCTTGAGCAGCAGCTCGAGGAGAGGAAGGCGAACTACATCAAGTCCATGCGCTATCTGGCAAGGACGCGCACGATACAGGACAAGCTCATGTTCATATTCAGTGCGAAGAGTCTCACGCAGATGTACCGCCGTCTGCGCTTCGTGCGCGAATACGCCGCATACCAGAAGGCGCAGGGCGAACTGGTGAAATCTAAGCAGGACCAGATAACCCACAAGCACAAGCAGCTGGAGACTGTGAAAGGCGAGAAGAACAACCTGCTCTACAAAGGACAGCAGGAGAAGGCTGCACTGCAGGGCAAGCAGACCGAGCAGCAGCAGATGGTGAATTCGCTGCAGAAGCAGCAGAAGACGATACAGGTAATCATCGACGACCAGAAGAAGAAAAATGCCGCTCTCAACGCAAAAATAGACCAGCTCATAGCCATAGAAGTGGCTAAGGCTAAGGAACGTGCTGAGGCGGAAGCAAGGCGGAAGGCGGCTGCGGCAGCCGAGGCTAAGCGCAAGCGCGAAGCTGAACTCGCCCGCAAGAAAGCTGAAGCCGAGGCTGCGGCAAGGGAAAACGCGCGCAGAGTGCAGGAAGCTAAGGAGCGCGAGGCCCGTTTGAAGGCTGAAGCGGCAAAGGCTGCAGCGGAGAAGCGTGATGCCGAGGCGCGTGCAAGGGCTGAACAGGCGGCACGCAAGGCTGAGGCCGACCGTGAGGCGGCTGAGCGCAAGGCTGCCGTGGACAAGAGGCGCCATGAGCAGGAAGTGGCTAAGGCGAAGACTGAAAGTGAGCGCGTGGCTAACGTGAGCAGCGAGGACCTCGCCCTGAGCCGTAATTTCGAGAGCAACCGCGGGCGTCTGCCGATGCCTATCACGGGCAGCTATCGCATCGTGAGTCATTTCGGACAGTATAACGTGGCGGGACTGAGAAACGTGCAGCTCGACAACAAGGGTATCAACATCCAGGGCGGATCGGGTGCCACTGCCCGAGCCATCTTCAACGGTGAAGTAAGTGCCGTATTCGGATTCGACGGCAGTATGGTGGTTATGGTGCGCCATGGAAGCTACATCTCCGTATACTGCAATCTCCGTTCTGTCAGCGTGCATCGCGGCCAGCATGTAAGCACCCGTCAGGCGCTCGGCACGGTGGGAGCCGACAATGTGCTCCAGTTCCAGTTGCGCAAAGGCACCGCAAAACTCAACCCCGAGGCATGGCTTGGCAGATAGAAACCGCAGAAATGCTGTTAATATAGGTTAAGAATATATCTGTGGATATTATAAAAACCGCCAAAAGCTTTTCTTCAAGAGGAAAAAGCTCTATATTTGCGGTGACAATATTCAAAAAGGAATGTATGGCTTGACGCTTTAAGACTACCTGTAAACGGGTTTTCTATACAAGTCGAAGCATTGGCATACATATAAAGTCCGATTATGACATATCCCCGAACAGGGAAAAAACAAAAACAATTGGATTAATTCCTACCCGATAAAACATATATTTAATAATAAATTTTTTAGCTTTAGTATTGTTATTGGAACATTCTGAAATTCTGATCGTGAGATTCGACTTCAGCAATGTTCCTTCTTTTTATTCCTTTAAGTGAGGGATAAAGCATGAAATGCAAAAATCCGCTTCAGCTCCCATATTATATAATGTAGCCAAAGCGGATTATCTATATCATAATGCTGTGTTATCTTCCGATGCCCGCAACCGAAGCCTCCGGGGGCCAGGACGGGACCCTCATTTTGGGCAATCCCTCTGTCAATACAACAGCACCATTCCGGCGAAGGCTGCATATAGAATCATCCTTATCGGGTTTATCTTCATCCAGTATGTGCCGATGAATGTGGCGGCGAAGAGGAAGCTGCTTATCCAGAACTGCCAGGGGGAGGTGGCTATCGAACCGAAGTTGTCGGGCGTGAGGAGAAGTAGGGTGGCGGCGCCGAGCAGTCCTACCACAGCTGGGCGCAGTCCTTTCAGCACGCTCTGCACGGGCAGCGTGTTCACGTATTTCTGGAACATCCGTGCTATCAGAATCATCAGTATGAGCGACGGGAGGATGAGGGCGATGGTTGCCGTTGCGCTACCGAGGATGGACATCATTTCGCCGTATCCGGCGTTGTGGGCTGCAGTGTATCCGCAGTATGTGGCGGAGTTGATGCCCACGGGGCCTGGCGTCATCTGGCTCACGGCTACTATGTCGGTGAATTCGCCCGTCGTTATCCAGTGGTGGTTGTGTACCACTTCTGTCTGTATGAGTGACAGCATGCCGTAGCCTCCGCCGAATCCGAAGAGGCCTATCTCGAAGAATGTTATGAAGAGACTGAGGTATAACATATTTTGGATTTAGAGTTTAGAATGTAGAATTAAGAATTGTTCTCGCTTCGCTGCGATTTGGAATTATTGAATTTAGAATTCTTCATTCTCTATTCTTCATTCTCCATTCTACATTAGTTTAATATATTTCCCGTAAACATATCCGCAGATTCCTGCCAGCAGTATGATGATGATGGGGGATATGCCGAAGATATATATCGCAAGGGCGCAGCCGATGGGAATCCAACAGTTTGTCAGCGTGATGCAGGCGTCTTTGGCGAGCTTGAATGTGGGCACGGCTATCAGTGCCACCACTGCCGGCCGGATGCCGCGGAAGATGGCTGCAACCACGGGGTTGTCCTTGAACTGATGGAAGAACATGGCTATCAGCAGTATTATGAGGAAGGAGGGTAGGGCGGTGGCGAGGCACGTCACGATGGCTCCCGGCACCTTCTTCATCCTGTAGCCGATGAAGGCGCTCATGTTTATCGCCAGCGCACCGGGGCAGCTCTGTGATATCGCCACGATGTCGAGGAAGTCTTTTTTCTCCACCCACTTGCGTTTGTTCACCACCTCTTCCTCTATTATCGGAATCATGGCGTATCCGCCGCCGAGGGTGAAGAGTCCGATACGGAAGAATGTCTTGAAAAAATCTGTGTACATAGAAGCCTCACCCCCTGACCCCTCCCCGTAGGGAGGGGAGTAGGATGACTTGTTGATTGTTATACTTATTGATATATTTATATGGGGCATTTTATTCAGGAAATGCCATACCTAATATAATATGCTTTGCGGCTCAATCTGTCAGAACAATCCTGTCAAAACAATTCAAGCCACAAAGCATATCACTTCCCTCCCTACGGGGGAGGGGTTAGAGGGAGGGACTGTTGTTATTTGGTCTTCTCCTCAATCCATTTCCTTGCATTCACGAATGCCTCGATCCATGGTGTCACGTCGTCGGCGCGGCGGTCTGCCGGATACCACGCGTTCTGCCATGGGAAGATGGCACGCTCCAGGTGTGGCATCATTGCCAGATGGCGTCCGTCCTTTGAGCAGATACCTGCCACGTTGTAGTCGGAGCCGTTAGGGTTGCCAGGATAGCCGGCATAGCTGTATTTCGCAATCACGTTATACTCTGATTCTGCCTCGGGCAGTGAGAACTTGCCCTCGCCGTGGGCCACCCAGATGCCGAGCTTGTTGCCGCTCAGCGAACCGAACATCACGCTGTTGTTCTCCGGAATGGTGAGTCCGAGGAATGCGCTCTCAAACTTGTGTGACTTGTTGTGGAGCATTCGTGCGCGCTGCTTGTGGTCGGGGTTGATGAGGTTCAGTTCCACCATCAGCTGGCATCCGTTGCAGATACCGAGCGAGAGGGTGTCCTCGCGGGCATAGAACTTGTCGAGTGCCTCCTTGGCCTTGGGGTTGAAGAGGAAGGCTCCTGCCCATCCCTTTGCCGAACCGAGCACGTCGGAATTGGAGAATCCGCCGCAGAACACGATCATGTTCACGTCTTCGAGTGTCTCGCGTCCGCTCACGAGGTCGGTCATCATCACGTCCTTCACGTCGAAGCCTGCCAGATAGAGCGAGTATGCCATCTCGCGCTCTCCGTTGGTTCCCTTCTCGCGGATGATGGCTGCCTTGATGCCTGATGGCGTGCGGCGGTCGGCTGAGATGCCGTATTGTGAGAGCTTGCCGGTGAAGTCCTTGTTGAACTTCATCTCCAGCGGCTCGTTCTTGTAGTTCTTGTAGCGCTCGGCTGCACAGCCGTTCTTGCTCTGGTCGCGGTCGAGCAGGTATGATGTCTTGTACCATACGTCGCGCAGCTTGTCGATGTCGAACTCATGCTCGTAGTCGCCTGCCTTTACCGTAATCTTGCGGTCCTTCGGTGTGGCGTAGCCTATCTTGGCGTAGCTTATGCCTGCCTCGTCCATGCATTCCTTGAACTCCTGCTTGTGCTCGTCTGAAATCTGGACCACCACTCCCGGGTTCTCAGCCATGAGCATCTTCACTACGTCGTCGCCCGCCAGGTCGTGCAGGTTAACGTGGATTCCACCTTCCTTGTTTGCGAAGCACATCTCAAGAAGTGTGGTAATAAGACCACCGGCACTGATATCGTGACCGGCCATAATCCAGTCCTTCTTTATCATTTCCTGAACGGCGTTGAAGGCGTCAACGAAGTATTCGGGATTCTTCACTGTAGGAACATCATCGCCAACTTTTCCAAGGCTCTGTGCGAAAGCAGAACCACCGAGCTTCTGCTCGTCGAACGAGAAGTCGATATGATAGAGAGAAGAATTCTTGTCGTTTACCAATACCGGAGAGACAACCTTACGAACATCGCTTACCTCGCCACCGCTCGTAACGATGACTGTTCCCGGAGAAACAATCTTCTCGCCGTTAGGATACTGCTGGGTAAGAGAGAGGGAATCTTTTCCCGTAGGTACATTAATCTGAAGTGCGCAGCAGAAGTCGCTCAGTGCCTTCACTGCTGAATAGAGGCGTGCGTCCTCGCCCTTCTGTGAGCGGCATGGCCACATCCAGTTTGCCGAAAGACTCAGACTGTCCATTCCGTCAGCGAGCGGAGCCCATACGATGTTGGTCAGCGATTCTGCCACCGACAATACCGATCCTGCCTCCGGATTGGCGAGTCCAGCCTGTGGGGCATGGCCCAGTGCAGTGGCGATTCCCTTGTGTCCGCGGTAGTCGAGGGCAACAACACCGCAGTCTGACAATGGCAGCTGTATCTCGCCCTGACACTGCTGGCGCGCAATCTTGCCCGTCACGGAGCGGTCCACCTTGTTGGTCAGCCAATCCTTACATGCCACAGACTCCAGCTGCAGCACGCGCTCCACGTATTCGTCGATGTCGTTGAGCGAATATACAGCGTCCTGATAGTGGTGCTCCACTGTCACGTCCTTCATATATGTCACCGGAGAATGGCCGAACATCTGTGCCACGTCCAGGTCGAATGGCTTCACGCCATCGCCCTGCACGAAAGAGAAGTGGGCATCGCCCGTAGTCTCGCCCACCACATACAGCGGTGCACGCTCGCGCTCGGCAATCTTCCTTACGTGGTCGATATGCTTCTCGTCGATGAGGAGTCCCATGCGCTCCTGGCTCTCGTTGGCGATTATCTCCTTGGCAGAGAGCGTCTTGTCGCCGATAGGCAGCTTGGTCATGTCGATTTCGCCGCCACACTCTTCAACAAGCTCCGAGAGACAGTTCAGATGACCTGCCGAACCGTGGTCGTGGATGCTCACAACCGGATTGACATCCTCCTCGCAGAGTGCGCGCACCAGATTGTAGGCTCTCTTCTGCATCTCCGGATTGGCACGCTGCACGGCGTTCAGCTCGATGCCGTTGCTGTAGCGACCGGTATCTACTGAAGATACGGAACCGCCACCAAGACCGATGCGATAGTTGTCGCCGCCTACCACTACTACCTTGTTGCCCTTCTGCGGCTCCTTCTTCAGGCAGTCACGCTTCGTGCCGTAGCCCACGCCGCCGGCAAGCATGATAACCTTGTCGTAGGCATATTTCGTGTCAGCCTCGCCCGTAGCACTTGTCTCCTGATGCTCGAAAGTAAGTACCGAACCGCAAATCAGCGGCTGGCCGAACTTGTTGCCGAAGTCAGAAGCTCCGTTTGAAGCCTTGATAAGAATCTGCTCAGGCGACTGATACAGCCAGTTTCTCACCGGCATCACATCCTCCCAGTCGCGCTCGCCCGTATATTCCTTCTCAGAATCCTTGCCGCGGGCCACCTTGCTCGCCTCGCGGCTCAGCTCGTCCTCCTCCAGGCGCGGATAAGCCGTCATGTAGACAGCCGTTCCGGCGATAGGCCAAGAACCTACACCACCGCCCATACGGTCGCGGATCTCACCGCCGGTACCTGTTGCGGCTCCGTTGAAAGGCTCCACCGTGGTAGGGAAGTTGTGGGTCTCCGCCTTCAGCGAAATCACGCTCTCCACGTCCTTTATCTGGAAATAGTCCGACGTAGACTGGTCCTTCGGGGCAAACTGCTCCACCACAGGGCCTTGGGCGAAAGCCACATTATCCTTGTAGGCAGAGAGAATCCTGTTCGGGTTCTCCTTCGTCGTCTTCTTTATCATGGCGAAGAGCGAGCTCTCCATCTCCTTGCCGTCAATGACAAACACACCGCCGAAAATCTTGTGGCGGCAGTGCTCCGAGTTGATCTGTGCAAAGCCGAATACCTCGGAATCCGTGAGCTGGCGGCCGAGCTGCTTCTCGATGCTGTGCAGATACTCAATCTCCTCGGGCGAGAGGGCAAGACCCTCCTGCTCGTTGTATTCTTCGAGGTTCTCGATGTGCTTGATAGGTTCCGGCTCGTGGTTCACGGTGAACACATCCTGGCCGATGCCGTCATACATGCGCTGCAGCATCGGGTCGTGCTCCGCATCCTCGGAACTTACGGGGAAGTATTCCTCAATACGCGAAATGCCGCAGAGATTCATGTTCTGAGTAATCTCAACGGCATTCGTACTCCAAGGAGTAATCATTTCACGGCGCGGGCCCACGAAGTAACCCTCAAGGCTGTCTGCCTTTTCGAGCACAGCGTCTCCGTAGAGCCAACATAGTTCGTTAATCTCGTCATTGTTGAGCTGATGGTCAACCTGTGTTGCTATCACGCTCTTTGAAGGAGTTCTGAAAAAAAGAATCATAACGTTTAGATATCTTTTAAATATATATGTTTGTCTTACTAACAAATGTTATGCGTGCAAAGGTACATAAAATATTGCAGACTGAAACATTTTTTTGTGGAAGAAAATACTATATACAGCCTAATATGTCATTTCCTGCACATAAAATAATATTGACCCTATACTGTGTAGCTTTTTATCAATCAGTCCAATTTTGAAAAGACTAAACATATCGTGAAAATATTCACTTAGTAACAATGATACTATATTCATCAGAAGAAAGTTCTTTTGCACTCAAAATATACTTTTTATAATACATCTTTTTCTTTACAATATACTTCCAATGATAATTTACAAGAATACTATCTTCAATAAAATAAATACGTACTTTGTTATCAATAGAAGAGTGAATTAGATCTTTTTTGTCCATATTAAGAAAACGAATGCCACCTTTATATCTTTTCTCAACTAATCTATAAGGGTCAAGCATTTCTATACTTCCACCAAAATACGAACTCATAACAACATTCTCATTACGATAATATTTGCGCCACGAACAACATGAAGAACTGTACAAGAAAAGCCCCATAGTATCTGAAGGAGAAATATACGCATATAAATTCTTATCTGTTTTGTTTTCAACAGCTATGCCACTGACTCTATCACATGCGACTACGATAGAGAATAAAAAAAAGAATAATAATATTTTCATCACCTTAACAAATAAAGACGCAGCCAGTTAAAAAACTTATACTTTTAATTGGATACTCTTTCAAATTCCACGATGTACAATTATATTTTGTTTTAAAATAATTATAAGACAAATAGAAACAAGCTAATGTTCTTAAAGTTGTCAACAATGCTCTCATATTTGTTTGATTTTCAATAAAGTATGTTTGTCTTACTAACAAATGTTATGCGTGCAAAGGTACATAAAATATTGCAGACTGAAACGTTTTGGGGACAAAAAGTGTATAATCCAAAAGTTTAGATACAGAATTACTTTGATGCAAAGTCAGTAATCTTGATTATTTTATCTGAATTTTCCATCCAACCGAATCCATTTTAGCCTCATCCATCACGATTTTCTTATCATATAATTGGTATTTCACAACTTCATCCCAGCTTAGCCCCATCTTAGTCCCAACTTGCTCCCAACTTAATCCCAGCTTAATTCCTGCTTGATAATGTTCATCCTGTTGACCCTTTATTTCATACTGCATTCGTAAGAGTCCCAGTACCAGTTACAAGGCCAAATGAAAGGAGATACTTTTTGTCCCATTCTTGATTGGTACGCTTTTTGAACGTGTTGGCCAAAATCGTGAAAGAATAGTCTTCAACCTTATAATCCGTATGAAGGGAATCGTAAGTTTTGTTTGTACCTTTCAACACCAAGCGTACCATTTGCTCTGCCGTAGCAGGTATGCTCTCGTCGCCAACACGGACAAAGGCTATGCGTTGACTATCACCAATGTAGTAATATGGTGTATAAACGTTCGACGGCCGGAGGGAAAGTCAATTATACAATTTAGAATTCCTTGTCAACTCGTTAACTCGTCTACTTCTAAAAAAACTTTTTTTTATTTTATTACCCTCACACCCTCACAATCCGCTTGAAACGCCCTGTTTATCGGGGTTTCAGTGGTGAGGGTAAGTGTGAGGGTA
>OLSD01001651.1_pt1 | contig 17676 bp, 13 predicted proteins | sample 1672211 | NCBI WGS metagenome assembly OLSD01 (sample SAMEA3136659, study PRJEB25190) | human gut metagenome | reverse complement strand
CCAGAAGAATCAAGAGCAAGAACCATATCTCCGCCCAGCCAATTATAACTGTCTTTTCCTGGCGTCAACACCAAATATTCATCTTCCGCGATTGGAAGGTTGTAGGCAAATTGCCCTCTCGGTGTAATACAAAGCTTACCATTCTGCATCGTACATACTGCATAGCGATCTGCATAAATAGCATTTGTGTCCTGCTCTATTAACGGTTCTCCATTTGCATTAAAATATAATGTATTCGGATTTGTTCCATTCTCATAGACAACAATTGTATCTTCATCCAGATTAACAACATTCTCCTGCAAAACTGTATGCCCTCTTGACTCAGAAATGACAGTTCCGTTTGAAATCAGCAGAGTAACAATATTGTTTGGATTTATCGTATTAATTGTAACGCCATACATTGGGCCTGCGTTTGTAACATCTATATAAGAAATCTCACCGCCTTGTAAATCAACAGATGCTGTAACAATTGTCTCCTTTGTCCAAAAATTCGTGATTGTTAAAAGTCCATCAGCTGTAATTTGATACGTTAATGGCACACGGATATCGTCCTCATAATAAGTATCTATAAATTCTTTTGGAAGTTCTTCAGTTATATTATACTGACTGTCACAGGCATAATAATGATATATAGAAGAACCTTCCTGATTCTCGATTAAGCTAACAATAACTTCTCCTGTCTGTTTATTTTCACATACAATACTAATTTTAGTTCCATTTGGCTCCCATTCTGCATTTTGTGCAAGCCAGTCCGCTTCCTTTAATTTTGGATTTAACATCAAATCTGTTACAATGCCTTGTCCATCTGCTGTCTCCCAACTAAGCAGATCATTTGCATCAGTTAAGTATAGCCAATCACTGACAGTCCATACTGTTGCCATCGTATCAACATCAAACATTATATACTCATTTGTACTAAAATCACATCCTAGCACATAATTTCCAAACTCGTATTGTGCAGTAAATGACGGATGTTCGCCAAGTAACTGTCCATCAACATCATACACATAATCTTCGCTATAAATATGATCTCCTACTCGTCTGAATACCTGATTATCCTGTGTCAGTTCAATACCATTAATACTATACAACTTTCCTGATGAATAGAGTGTACTGTCACTGCTTGTAAATACCGTATCTGACAACTGATTCCAGTACGTATGAAACTCCTGACTAAGCTGCAATTCTCCGCCGACATACATCTGATAGCCCACCGTTTGAAGATTATTTATCGGTACTCGCTCTCCATTCTTTACAAGAACACATTTTTTCCCTGTTAACAATTTTCCAGCAATGGTAGTTTCAAGGCTGCCATCCCATGCATTATATACAGATACTGTACTTTCATCTGTCTGCACCATAAATTGATAGTTTGTTGAATGACTAAGCCAGCCTGCCTCATTTGTTGTTTCCTGTAATGCAGCTTCTGTTGTCTCTGCTTCTGTCGTTTCTGCCTGTGTCGTCTCTTCTTCTGTCGTCTCTTCTTCTGTCGTCTCTTCCTCTGTCTCCCACTCAATTTCCTTTGTCTCTTCTGTCTGATATGGAAGCTGCATCGGAACATTTGAATGATCGATTCGATTTCGGCCTGTCTGAAAGAAGATTGCCGTACAAATTGCTGCTGCAGCGGCAAGTGTACCGCCTACAATAAAATATCCTGGCACACTTTTATCGCTCTGATAGTGCTTGTAATCCTCCGCCTCTAATATAAAATCATCACGGATATCGCCCATCCACATCAAGATTTCCTGTTCTCGCTCTGCCATTTCAGGTGTTTTCTCTTTTGCATTTTTCTTAGATGTGCTTTCAAAATCATGCTTTTTCATAAACAGTGTCCTCCTTTCCACTTTGTTCCCAATAAACTCTAAAACGCTTTCTCATCTGATACAATGTGTTATAAACATTTTTTTCCTTTAAACCCATATGCTTTGCAATTTCCCGTGGTGTCTCCATATACCAAAATCGAAGCACGAAAATCATCCGATCTGTTCTTGTCTGTTTTTCCAGAAATCCATTCAGACGCTGCACAAAATCATCTCTGTCAATCATACGGCTAATAGCGTCCTCACCGATAAGATCACCAACTTCCTGCTCAATTACACTAATTTTTCCATATCCGCGTTTCCATGCCTTATTATGAATTATCTTGTTAAGCGATAAATTTCTTGTGATCCTTGCGACATATGCTCGAAGCGAATCTGGTCTGTTTTCCGGAATGCTGCACCATGTTTTCCACCAAGTATCATTTAAACATTCGCTCACATCCTCACGGTTCTGTACAATTTCCCATGAAATCTGTCTGCAGTAATGGCCATAATTTATTTCAAGCTCTTCAATTGCAATCTCGTCTCGTATCCACAACAACCTAATAATGTCAATATCTGTCATCCCCCTGTCCTCTCTTTCTTCTCTGCGGCTGTATATAACACCTTATACCATATAAGACAAAATCTGGAAATGAATTTCTTAAAAAACCAAAATTTTTTTAGTTGCTTACAAAAGCCCTCCGGTGCAATGGTTTAGATAATGTTTTATCCGTAAATTGCAGCAAAAAAAAGGCAGTTGGTTTTCACCAACTGCCTCACTTTTACTTTTATTTTTGTTCTTCTTCTTTATTATCCTGCGTGTCTGCGCTTTCTGTTTCTTCTTTAGGTTCTCTTGATGCAAACATCTCTCTTGAGAAGACCTGTGTATCTGCTGGCTGCTGATCTTGCTGGGTCATAACGATATGAACCTGCTCGCCTTCTTCTGCTTCCTGTGCCTCTAACTCACGTTTAGCCTCTGCAACTACAGAATCGCCATTTGCCTCGTCTTCCTTCGGGATATACTTATCGAAGATTACTACCAAGAAGTACGACTGTAAAAATGCAATCAGACCATAGCTTAATAAGATCAATGGTGGGAAGAACAGACATCCCACGATAACAGCTATTGCAATAATAATCATTGCCAGGCTGCGGAAGATATGCTTTACACCGATGAACAGTGCATTTCTGAGTGTGAAGCGAATCTTATTGTAAAACTTTGCCTGAAGCGGATATACATAAACAAGTGTGATCAGATAAAGTAAGAAAATTCCAAGGAATACAATTCCAAGAATACGGCTAATCTGTGTACCCATCATAAAGTATGCATAGATATCATACAAGAAGAATACAAGAAGCAGTGTCATGATGATACCGATCACACTTCCCTGCTTAAAGTTTTCCTTGAAGGACTTAAAGAAGCTTCTTACTGTGTACGACTCCTCATCCCTCACAAGTTTCAGTGTTACATAATACACCGCAGTTGATGCTGGTCCAATCGTAATGATCGGGATACAGCAGACAGCCCACAAAAGTGTCAGGATAAACACATCTACGAGTTTTCCCATAAACCGCCAAATTGGATTGTCAAGATTAAACAAGCTTCCCATTATAAGTACCTCTATTCCTTTTTCACATATTGCGCTGCGATCACGCAGACGCTCCCGGACGGCTATATTTTTTATTTGCCGCTCATAGATTTTATTATATATGAGGATTCCTAAAAATGCAAACGAATGATGCAGATTTTATGATTATTTTATACTAATCATACTATTTTCATTTCCATATCGCAAAAACTGTGTTACACTAGTATCATACTTTTTATACCACAGAAAGGCATGGATTAAAATATGAGAATTGAAGCAGATGACCCAAGCAAAAAACAACCAAAAAAGGAGGAATTTAACCCTGTAAAAAGTGAAAAGCACAGTTTTAAATCAGAAATTGCCAAAATGAAGTCGATGGGCTTTAAGGATGGATGGGAATATTTCTGGAGCTATTATAAGGTTCCAGTCTTTGTGATCATAGGTGTGATCGCCATTGTGATTAGTATCACCATGTCCGTAATCAGAAACAGCCGTCCATTTATCGTGCAGGTTCATGTTTATAACAACTACTTATCAGATAATGCTGATGTTGATTCCCTTGAAAAAGAATTTGCCGCCTATGAGGATATGAGTCTTAAAGATTACCAGATCAGTTTTAATATGACAGAATATCTTGACTTTAGCGGATCAGACGAGGCTTCCTATACCTCTATGATGAAGGTAATGGCAATGGCATCCGCTCACGATCTTGATGTATTCGGCGGCAATACTGCATTTGTCAATTATTATGGTGTCGGTGAGGAAGATAATACCTTATTTGCCGATCTCGAGGAAACACTTCCTCCGGCATTCTTCCAGTACTTAAAGGAGCAGGATCGTATCCTTTACTTAAGCCGCACTGATGAAGCTGGCAAGGTCCTTGGCCAGTACGCAGCTGCAATAGACGTTAGTGATACTCGTATCGTAAATAAAAATTGTCTGTTAGGTACACCATGTTACCTTGGCATTGCTGTCAACACGTCAAGACTTCAGACTTCCATTGACTTTTTGGAGTGGATTTTTGATTATCAATAAATAAAAAAGTCCAATAGGCCGGATGAATATGCCGCCTATTGGATTTTTTTATTTTTTAATCGTACTGCTGTCATTTAATAGAATCGTTCCATATAAAAACAGCACGTCTGCATTTGCCATTTCATCTGATTCAAAATCAATTAATTCGCCTAATTTTTTTTGCGCGATATAACGGAGATCTACAACCACTATACTGCTGTAGGAATCAATTAAAAGAGGAATCAGACTGCTGCCATAGGAATCACGAAAGACGATTAGATTTTTCTTTTCTGCTGCCTTAGGATTTTCAATCCTAAGAAGTGCTGATGGACCTGACAGGAAAAAATCATAAGGATCATAGCCTGTCAGCTTATCCTTGTCATAAACAGCGCCTGTCTTTTTCGTCTCATAATTATAAACCTGTGCCTGTGAAATGATTTCACTGTCTATATACATAATCTTGTCAGGTGTTACTTGAAGTGCCGCCTGACCGCTATATACACCATAAAAAGAATCTGCTGCCTGACAAATATCATAGTCATCTGATAAAGTATCATTTTTCATATTTCTTTTTATCTGGTTGGCTGTTCCTATCAGTGCTTCCTGACGCCAATGGCTGTCTGTAAAATAGTATGCCTCAAGAGACAGCGTCTGTGTAAGATCAATAAACTTCGCATATGGCATCCCATTTTCAAAGCATTTAAAAAACTTATCATAATCCATCACTGGATACCCATTTTTCGCCGCAAGATAATATCCTTTATCTGGTACTATTGCCGCATAAATTTCATGACTGTCATTTTTTAAATACTGTGTATAGACATGCTCAAATGCATTAACTGCATGCAACACAGAAGCCTCATTGATTTCACTTTCTATTGATGCTGCGTAGCCGTCTGCAACATAAATTCCATGAACATCTTTTTGCTGATACAAAGAAAACAGCGCTTTCGTTTTTAGCTTTCTGAATGCTTCACGAAATGGAAACTGATCCTGACTGTAGCGCTCAAAGCCACTCATAAAGTTTCCCTTTCCCACACTGTCTTTTGTAAGCGCGGGAAGCTGTGCCAAACGTCTTCGCTCAGAGACAGATATCTGATTTGGCGTATGAAACCATGCTGCAAGGCAAAGTATTCCAAATGTAAGTCCTGTTATAAGCAATGTGACAATAGCATGTTGTTTTTCTTTTTTTATCATAAACTCTCCCCAATGCTTAAAACCTAAAATATAAAAATGGGTTATATGAACCGTCCACCAAAAAGGCAGTTGCCAGCAAAAATAGTCCTATAAGCACAATCGGCATCACCCAATTAAGAATACTTCCTGCCTTTGTTTTCATAAATCTATTAAATGCTGTCACTGGCAGCGGTGTTGCTGCGATTGCTGCAAAAATAAGCAGCAGTCCATAGCTTCTTAGATAATACACACTTTGTACTGATATGACTGGCAATTTTCCTGCGCCAAACAATCCGCCTATTCGCTGCATAGCCTGTGGTATTGTGTCTGCTGAAAAAAGAATGAAGCTAAGTAAAATAATAAAAAGCAAATACAAATGTGAAATAATAGACGGCATTCGTTCCAGCCATTTTCCCCATAAAAAGCGCTCGCACAAAAGAAGCACTCCAAAACCTACTCCCCACACGACAAAGTTCCATGATGCACCATGCCACAGTCCTGTAAGCATCCACACGGCTATGACATTTCTCACATAAAGTCCAGTCTTTACGCGGCTTCCTCCAAGAGGAATGTAAACGTAATCGCGAAACCAGCTGCTAAGACTGATATGCCATCTGCGCCAGAACTCCTTTACGCTGCGGCTAATCAGAGGATAATTAAAATTTTCTGGAAACCGAAAGCCAAAAATGCGGCCTAGTCCAATCGCCATATCACTGTAGCCTGAAAAATCAAAGTAAATCTGAAGTACAAGAGCTACTGCATACATCCACCAAGATAATATGCTTGGCTGCGATGTTTTTAGACAGATATCTGTCAGTTCTCCCAGTACATTTGCAATCAATACCTTCTTGCTTAATCCTATCAAAAATCGCTGTATGCCTGATGCAGCAAGTGTGACGCTATGCTTTCTTTCCTGCAGCTCTCTTTCAATATCCGTGTATCGCACAATCGGTCCCGCAATCAGCTGCGGAAACAGCGATACATATGTTCCAAATGAAATAATGTTTCTTTGGGCTTTAGTATCTCCTCTCCAGACATCTACAGTATAACTGATGATCTGAAATGTATAAAAACTTATTCCTATTGGAAGAGACAGCTTAGAAAGAGGCAGTGACACACCTGGCAGCTGATTCACATTTTCAATTAAAAAATCAGCATATTTAAATATAAGAAGAAATGACAGGCTGACTGCCACAGATATCCACATTAGGATGAGTCCGCTTTTTTTATTCTGTTTTTTTTCAATCATAAGTGCAAAAACAAAACCACTCACAATTGACACAATCATAAGCACAATATAGCGCGGCTCTCCCCATCCGTAAAAAATCAGGCTGAACACAAAAAGCACTGCATTTTTCAATTTCCGCGGTGCTGCAAAATAGCACACCAGCACCGCCGGAAGGAAATAATATAAAAATGGAAGTCCGGAAAATAACATTTTACTTTTTTATTTTTTTATTTTGGCTGATAGGTATTGTCTGGATTACCGCATACCTCTGTGAACGCAGCTACAGCATCGTCCATGCTGTAAAGCTCATGATCTGCCATAAAAAGCATAATAATATTATCCTTTGATACTACAGTCAGCTCATCTGCCTCTACACATACCCACTTGCGCGGATTAATTCCATCTGCCATTTTCTGTGCAATATCAGCTGCATCTGCCTTATCCTTAAGTCTAACAAGCACAAGTGAATATGCCTGCGAACCCATCATTGGCTCAGATACAATTGCTGCATCAAGCTTTTTCACATCATCCATCGTCAGACCTGTATAGGAAGATACTGCATACTCATCATCAAAATCAACAGTATCAGTTTCCACATCAAAATCTGGTCCCTTGATTGCATACATCTTATCTAACAGCTCACTAAGCTCTGCATCTAACTGCAAAACGTTTTCATCAGTTGCTGCTGCCTCTGATTCACTCTCAGATAATGTCTCTTTTGTTTCTGTCTCTTTTTCTGTTTGATCCTCAGTCTGCGCTTCTGTCTTCTTTTCAGTTGCTTTCTCGGTTTCCTTTTCAGTTTTCTTTACGGTTTCCTTTTCATTTGCCACTGTGCCTGATGGCTTTGTTGACTCTGGTTTTTCAGTTCTGCTGCATGCGCTCATAGAGAGTGCTGCAGCTGTCATTAAAATAATAAGTCCTGTTTTTCTCATGATTTTCTCCTTTCATAAAACAAACAGGGACAGGGAATGTGACTTTTAACGCCGCATTACCCTGCCCCCGATGGCATTTAAACTTCTATCTTATTGTTTTCTGCATTGCACAATTTTATACATGCACCGCATATTTCCAATTCATTACAGTTCAACTGTTACCTTGTCAAGCTCCCAGATCTCGTCAACATACTGCTGGATGGTACGGTCAGATGTGAACTTTCCGCTGCATGCGGTGTTCATCATAACGATGTGTGCCCATCTTGTCTGATCCTGATACAGCTCGTTAATCTTCATATGTGCCTCATGATAGGACATGAAATCCTTGAGGATGAAGTATGTGTCTGCGCGGTCGCTGCTGTAGGTATTAAGCAGTGAATTGTAGATATCGCGGAACAGCTCCGGATCCTGTGGTGAATAGTAGCCATTGATAAGCTGCATAAGAACCTGACGAATCTCCTGATTCTCGTTGAAGATCTGCATTGGATCATAGCCGCCATTCTTCTCATAATTGATAACCTCATCTGCGGTCATACCAAAGATAACAGCGTTGTCCTTACCAACTTCCTCAAGAATCTCTACGTTTGCACCATCAAGTGTACCGCAGGTGATTGCACCATTTAACATAAACTTCATGTTACCAGTACCAGATGCCTCCTTAGAAGCGGTGGAAATCTGCTCAGAAACATCTGCTGCTGCAAAGATAATCTCTGCATTTGATACACGATAGTTCTCAATGAAGACTACCTTAATCTTGCCGTTGATGGACTTATCATTGTTGATGACATCTGCTACAGAGTTGATCAGCTTAATGGTCAGCTTTGCACGGCGATAGCCTGCTGCTGCCTTTGCACCAAAGATGAAGGTATGTGGATAATACTCCATATCCGGGTGGCTCTTTAACTCATTGTAAATGTACATAACGTGCAGGATGTTTAAAAGCTGTCTCTTATACTCATGCAGACGCTTTACCTGTACATCAAAGATGGAACGCGGATCAACGTCAATTCCGTTGTGCTCCTTGATATACTTTGCAAGACGAACCTTGTTCTGATACTTGATGTTCATGAACTCCTGCTGGCTCTTCGGATCATCTACAAACAGCTTAAGCTTTGAGATCTCCGGAAGGTTGGTGATCCATGCATCACTGATCTTATCAGTTACCCAGTTTGCAAGCAGTGGGTTTGCATGAAGCAGGAAACGTCTCTGTGTGATACCATTTGTCTTGTTGTTAAACTTCTCCGGCATCATCTGGTAGAAGTCCTTTAACTCCTGCTTCTCCAGAATTTCTGTATGAAGCTTTGCTACACCGTTTACAGAATAGGAACCTACGATTGCCAAATGTGCCATGCGAACCTGACCGTCATAGATGATTGCCATCTTTGCGATCTTCTCATGGTTGCCCGGGTAGGTAGCTTCGATTTCCTCTACAAAGCGGCGGTTGATCTCCTCAACGATTCCGTAAATACGCGGAAGCAGACGTGAGAACAGTTCAATCGGCCACTTCTCAAGAGCCTCTGCCATGATGGTGTGGTTGGTGTAAGCACAGCACTTTGTTGTGATTTCCCATGCAGCCTCCCATGTCAGGTTCTCCTCATCCATAAGGATACGCATAAGCTCTGCTACTGCCATAGACGGATGGGTATCATTCATCTGGAATGCAACCTTCTCATACATTTTTGTAACATCGCCGTTATGAGCCTTCTTATATTTGTTTACAGCAGTCTGTAAGGAAGCTGAAATGAAGAAGTACTGCTGCTTTAAACGCAGCTCCTTTCCTGCATAGTGGTTATCGTTCGGGTAAAGTACCTCTACGATATTCTTTGCCAGGTTCTCCTGCTCAACTGCCTTCTGATAATCACCCTTATCAAAAGAATCCAGGTTAAAGGTATTGATAGGCTCTGCATCCCAAATACGAAGTGTATTTACAACGTTGTTTCCATAGCCTACAACTGGCAGATCATACGGTACGGCACGAACAGACTGATATCCTGCCTGTCCAAAATGCTCTCTTCCTGTCTCGTCCTTTGTTACTGTTACGTAGCCGCCAAACTTAACCTCACAAGCGTACTCAGCACGGCGAATCTCAAATGGATAACCATCTCTTAACCAGTCATCCGGAACTTCTCTCTGATAACCGTCCTCGATCTTCTGTGCAAACATACCATACTTGTAACGGATTCCACATCCATATGCCGGATAGCCAAGTGTTGCAAGAGAATCTAAGAAGCATGCTGCCAGACGTCCAAGACCACCGTTTCCAAGTGCCGGATCCGGCTCCTGATCCTCGATAGTATTCAGATCAAAACCGAGTTCTTCAAGAACCTCTTTTACCTCATTCTGTGCACACAAATTTAAAATGTTGTTTCCAAGAGCACGGCCCATCAGAAACTCCATTGAAAGATAATACAGCGTCTTTGCATCAGTGCGCTCAATCTCCTTGTGAGTTGCAATCCACTGATCAATGATATCATCCTTCAGTGCATAGGATACTGCCTGAAAAACCTGCTGCGGAGTTGCCTCATCGATGGTTTTTCTGTACAGGGTCTTTACGTTGTAGATGATCTGCTTTTTCAGCTCAGCCTTATCAATCGTTGTTTTCATTTCATCCTCCTTAGGTTTATTCCTTGCTGACAGTGAGTACAACAGTCTCGCCGTTGATGCTCCACTCCTTGGTGTAGCCGCTGATCTCACTATCTGTCAGCTTATCTGCAAGTACATCTGCACAAATCTCATCTGCATACTTGCTGAAGATGGTCTCAATCTTTGCATTGTCCTTGTAGCCGACTGTGATGTGATCCGTTACCTCGAATCCTGCTTCCTTACGCATCGTCTGGATCTTACTGATGATCTCTCTTACAAAGCCTTCTTCAAGCAGCTCTGGTGTTAAGTTGCAGTCTAATACTACTGTAACATCCTGATTGCTCTCTGTTACATAGCCTTCCTTCTGCGTCATATCGATCAAAAGGTCTTCCTCAGTAAGAACAACCTTCTCGCCATCAAAATCAAAGGTGACAGAACCATTTGCCTTTAACTCATCCATAGTGGCATTGCCGTCTACAGAAGAAAGGGCGGTACGGATCTTTCCAAGAAGCTTTCCGTACTTCGGACCTACTGTACGAAGCTGCGGCTTAAAGGTGTAGGTAGTAAAGGAACGTACATCGTCTGTAAATGTAACTGCCTTAATATTTAACTCGTCTGCAATGATATCCTTAAAGAACTCGTTTAATGTAAATGGTGCCTTTACAAACATGTTTGCAAGTGGCTGACGGTTCTTCATGTTTCCACTGTTTCGGCATGCGCGGCCAAGAACAACAACCTTTAAAACAAGATCCATGTCTGCTTCAAGTTCCTTGTCTACATGTGCCTCATTTGCCTTTGGATAATCACACAGATGGATGCTCTCCGGTGCGGATGGATCTACCTTTACAACGATATTCTGATAGATCTCCTCTGTCATAAACGGAATCATCGGCGCTGCTGCCTTTGCAATTTCAGTCAGACAGGTATACAGCGTCATATAGGCATTCACCTTATCCTGCTCCATTCCCTTTGCCCAGTAGCGCTCACGGCTGCGGCGTACATACCAGTTGCTCAAATCATCAACAAATTCCTGAAGTGCCTTTGCAGTCTCTGGAATCTTGTAGTTTTCCAGGCTGCTGTCGCATGTCTGAATCGTAGAGTTTAACTTAGACAAAATCCACTTATCCATAACGGAAAGCTTCTCATAATCTAATGTGTGCTCCATCGGATTGAAGTTGTCGATGTTTGCATACAGTACGTAGAAAGCGTAGGTGTTCCACAGAGTACCCATGAACTTACTGCGGCCTTCCTTTACTGCATCATCGTGGAAACGGTTCGGAAGCCACGGTGCGGAATTGGAGTAGAAATACCAGCGGATTGCATCTGCTCCGTGCTGGCGCAGTGCATCCATTGGGTCAACGGCGTTGCCCTTGGACTTACTCATCTTCTGACCGTCTTTATCCTGAATATGGCCAAGAACGATAACGTTCTTATAAGGTGCTTTGTCAAATAAAAGAGTTGAGATTGCAAGCAGGGAATAGAACCATCCTCTTGTCTGGTCTACTGCCTCACTGATAAAGTCAGCCGGGAAATTCTTCTCGAAGACTTCCTTATTCTCAAATGGATAATGATACTGTGCAAATGGCATAGATCCTGAGTCAAACCAGCAGTCGATTACTTCTGGTACTCTTGTCATCGGCTTTCCACACTTCGGGCAGGTAACATGAACCTGATCGATGAATGGGCGATGAAGCTCAATATTATCCGGACAGTCTGGTGACATCTTCTTTAATTCTTCCTTGCTTCCGATAGCATGCATATGACCGCATGAACACTGCCAGATATTCAGTGGTGTTCCCCAATAACGGTTACGGCTAAGTCCCCAGTCCTGAACGTTTGTCAGCCAATCGCCAAAACGACCCTTACCGATGCTCTCCGGAATCCAGTTGATGGTGTTGTTGTTTGCAATCAGATGATCCTTTACAGCTGTCATCTTGATGAACCAAGACTCTCTTGCATAGTAGATAAGCGGAGTATTACATCTCCAGCAATGAGGATAGCTGTGCTCAAACTTCGGTGCTGCAAAGAGCTTGCCTTCTGCTTCCAGATCCTTTAATACTTCCGGGTCTGCCTTCTTGACAAAAAGTCCTGCATACGGAGTCTCTTTAGTCATCTCACCCTTGCTGTCTACTAACTGTACGAACGGAAGATCATACTTTCTGCCGACCTTTGCATCGTCTTCACCAAATGCAGGTGCAATGTGAACAATACCAGTACCATCGCTCATAGTAACATAGCTGTCACATGTCACAAAGAAGCCCTTCTTATTCTGCTTTGCAGCAACATCTCCAGAACACTTAAACAGCGGCTCGTACTCCTTGTACTCAAGATCCTTTCCTTTATAAGTCTCAAGAATCTCATATGCCGGCGCATCCTCTGTCTTAAGACGGCCAAGTACGTTCTCAAGAAGTGCCTCTGCCATGTAATAGGTATAGCCATCTGCTGCCTTTACCTTGCAGTAGGTATCCTCTGGATTTACACAAAGTGCAACGTTTGACGGCAGTGTCCATGGTGTAGTTGTCCATGCTAAGAAGTATGCATCCTCACCCTTTACCTTGAAACGTACAATTGCAGAACGCTCTTTGACATCCTTATAGCCCTGTGCAACCTCATGGCTTGAAAGCGGAGTTCCACATCTTGGGCAGTACGGAACTATCTTAAAGCCCTTGTAGAGCAGTCCTTTGTCCCAGATTGTCTTTAATGCCCACCATTCAGACTCAATGAAATCATCGTAATAAGTTACATATGGATTTTCCATATCAGCCCAGAAACCAACGGTCTCGGAAAATTCTTCCCACATACCCTTATATTTCCAGACATTTGCCTTACAGCGCTCGATAAATGGCTCAACTCCATACTGCTCGATCTGCTCTTTTCCATCAAGACCAAGCTCCTTCTCTACTTCAAGCTCAACCGGAAGTCCGTGTGTATCCCAACCGGCTTTTCTCGGTACCTGATATCCTTTCATGGTTCTGTAACGAGGGATCATATCCTTGATCGCACGGGTTACCACGTGTCCAACATGCGGCTTGCCGTTTGCTGTCGGCGGACCGTCATAAAACATGTACTCAGGGCAGCCCTCTCTCTCCTCGATACTCTTTTCGAAGATATGATGCTCTTTCCAGAATTTGGAAACTTCCTTCTCCCTCTCCACAAACTTTAAGTCTGTAGGAACCTTATTGTACAACATAGTTTTCTCCTTTCTCATACGCTACAGCGCGTATACCATCGCTGTATGATATATGCTTTCCGATAACGTTGGAATAACGTCCTGACTTACTTTAGCACTCTGTCATTAACAGACAGTCTATCATTTCAGTAGGCAACTCCGGAGTGATGTTCATCTTTTGCCCACAGTATCCGCCTCTCATCCTTTGCGGTTCGCTGTCCTGCTTTATGCTTAGATTACTGTCTCCATCAGCGTCTTTTTGCCGTGCGGATTTGCTATAAATCCTGACTACACGACACACACGGTTAGTATATCGGTTTTTGAAAGCCTTGTCAAGGAATGTGTCCAGAACACTTTGATTTTCGCGGTTTTCGTATATTTTTCCATATTTTGGTTAATACTTTGGACAACATGATAAGGAGGTATTGATTTTCAAAATGACACACAGAAAAAAACTCACAATTTTTCTTTTAGCTGTTGCAACACTTTTCACATTTGTTTTTTTGATTCACCCACATCGAAAAAATGATTCTTCCCTGCTTTCTGATAAACTTTTACGCTTTCGCGTCCTTGCAGACAGCGATTCTTCAATTGACCAGTATGAAAAAAATGAATTGAGTAAAAAAATGATTACTCTTCTTTCTCCTGCACTTTCAGATATAAAGACAAAAGAAGAGGCACTCACACTTTTACGTGAAAGCCTCCCCTTTTTAAATGCTTACTGCAATTATGTGCTGTCCGATTATGGCGCACAAAATTACGCCTCGTGCACACTTGGTTCCCATCTCTTTCCTTATAAGACATATGGAAACTATCAATTTCCAGCCGGTATATACGATACACTTCTTGTGACAATAGGAAGCGGACGCGGCTCAAACTGGTGGTGCCTTGCCTTTCCGCCTCTTTGCTTTGCCAATGAAGCTTTTATTGACGTGCCAGATTCTTCTAGTCAGACACTTTTTGATCTGCTTGGTCCTGACTTGTTTGATGAAATCTGCCAAAAAGAAAAGCCAAAGCTTACGCTCGGACTTTTCTTCTAGCTATTATAAGTTTTTTAAAATATTTTCTTCCTGATTATCGATGTGAATACTTATCGCTGCCTTTGCCCGCTCACACTCTCCTTTTATGATGGCATCAGTGATCTCTCTGTGCTCACGCCGCAAATCTTCACGCATATTCGCATCTTTAATATATTCAAAGCGATATCGATACATCTGCTCTCTTAGATTGTTTAAAAGCATATCTAGCTTTGGATTTTTTGTCGTCATATAAATGACTTTATGAAACTCTTCGTCCTTTTGCGCAATCAGGCGAAGATCGTTTCCTCTGCTTGCTGCTGCAAATGCTTCCTCTGCCTGACGCAGTGCTATACGCTCCTGCGGTGTAATTCTAGAAATGGCAAGACAGACAGCAAGACATTCCATTGCCTTTCTAACCTCTAATACATCTCTCACACTCTGCGCGGAGATTGTTGCTACCTGTGCACCCTTTCGCGGTGCCATCACAACAAGACCTTCCTGCTCTAATTTATGAATTGCTTCTCTAACCGGTGTACGACTTACACCAAGACGCTGTGCAAGTGCTACCTCGATCAAACGTTCTCCTGGTTTTAACTCTCCCTTTAGTATTTTCTGTCGGAGTGTTTCAAATACAACATCCCTAAGAGGGAGGTATTCATTTATCTGGAAATCCTCCATACGGACCTCTCTTTCTCACTCTTATTTTCTTTTAGTAACCATTTATGTAGTTACTGTTAATGTGACACTCATTACCAATAATTTACTGGTGTCTCCTCGCGAACACGGTACAGATCTGTGACATAGACTAGCGGAACCTGTCCCCACTCTAGCAGAGCTTCTTTTGCGCGAAGTGCCATCTCATAATTGTCAAACAATGCAAATACGGTTGGACCGCTTCCACTCATAAGCGATATTAAGGCTCCATTTTCCATAAAGCGCTCCTTGATCTCTCCGATAATCGGATATGCCGGAATCGTAACACTCTCAAGCACATTTCCCATATATGGAAGCATGCCATAAAGATCCTGACGGCATATTGCATCTGCTAAACCATAAATATCAGGATGTCTTGTTGTCTCATCAAGACGCAGATTTTCATAGACAAATCGTGTGGAAACGGAAATTGCTGGCTTTGCAATGACAACGTAGCACGGCGGACATGCCGGCAGTCTTGTAAGTTCTTCTCCAATACCCTCTGCAAGTGCTGTTCCTCTCATTAAACAATATGGAACATCTGCACCTAATCTAAGTCCAAAATCCATCAATTCTTCTAATGTATAGCCCATATAAAAGATTCTGTTCATCGCATATAATACAGCTGCTGCATCTGCGCTGCCGCCAGCCATACCTGCTGCCACTGGAATACGCTTTTGAAGGCTGATGCTGACACCACCGCGAACAGGCTGACTTTCAAGCATCATGCGCGCTGCCTTATATGCAATATTATTTTCATTCACAGGAAGAAAATGCAAGTTACTGGATATACGTATCTCCGGCTCTGGAATACGATAAACAGTAACTCTGTCAAACATGCGGATTGTCTGCATAATCATGCGAACCTCGTGATATCCGTCTTCACGTTTTCTGACAACGTCCAGACCAAGATTAATTTTAGCCATTGCTCTTAACTGCATTAAATCCATATTTTTTTATCACCCTTCTAAAAACTTGTACATGCTTTTCTTTTGTATACGGCTTGTACTTTGTATACATCATTATAATAAAAAAGAGACTTCTTTGCAAGTGTTATTGCAAAAAAGTCTCGGGTATGCAACCCTGTAAGTTATCAAATGTGACTTCGGCCTCGTAAATCACATTCGCCTCAGTCACCATTTACGTTACGAATTCCGTCCACTAAATTGGCGTATTCCTCAGTTTTCGTTAACTTACAGAGAGCTGCTCATCTTTTCGAGAAGTCCTTCTGGGGCTTCTTCCATCTTTCCTTCGTCGCACAATGCTGCCATCTTTGGATCTAACGGCAGATAGTCGATTACTGAGATGCCGTGCTCTGCTGCTACTTTTTCGATATGGCTTGTTCCAAACAGGAAATGCTTTTTTCCACAATCCGGACATACGAAGTATGACATATTCTCTACGATTCCAAGTACTGGAACGTTCATCATCTCTGCCATTTTTACTGCCTTTGTTACAATCATAGATACAAGCTCCTGTGGTGATGTAACGATGACGATTCCGGCTAGCGGCAGTGACTGGAATACAGTCAGTGCAACATCACCTGTTCCTGGCGGCATATCAACAAACATGTAATCTACATCACCCCAGCAAACCTCTGTCCAAAACTGTGATACTGTTCCTGAAATGATTGGACCTCTCCAGACAACTGGATCTGTCTGATCTTCAAGCAAAAGATTTAAGGACATTACCTTAATTCCATTTTTTGTTACCTCTGGAAGCAGTCCATCATCATTTGCAACGGCATGATCATTTAAACCAAATGCTGTCGGGATTGATGGTCCTGTAATATCAGCGTCCATAATTGCTGTCTTATAACCTTTGCGGTTCATTGCAACTGCCAGCAAAGAAGTCACCATTGATTTTCCAACACCACCCTTACCGCTGACAACACCAATCACGTGTTTTACATCAGAAAAAATATTTGCCGGTGCAAGAAAATTCTGTGGCTCGCTCTTGCCTTTGCTTGCACATCCTTCGCAGCTTGCTTTGCTGCATGAGCTGTTACTGCATTCTTTTGCCATTTTATTGTTACTCCTTTATTTCATAAATCTGTCGATTGCACGTTCCAGTTCTTTGATTGCATCTCTGTCACCATGCTCCACTGCATCCACAATACAATGCTCGATATGATCCTGAAGGATGATCTTGCCGGTATTGTTGATTGCTGACTTTACAGCGGAAAGCTGGATCAGCACTTCCGAACAGTCCCTGCCGTCCTCTACCATCCGCTTGATGGACTCCAGATGTCCGATTGCTCTGGATAATCTGTTCAGGACTGCTTTTGTCTGTTCATGGCTGTGATGATGACCATGTGGACCGTGAGAATGCTCGATCACTGTCCCGTCCTCACGAACATGTACATGGGTTTCTTTTGTCTCACTCATGTTTTCTCCTTTTGCCTGAGTTTCAGGCATTCCGGTATTTTATTGCGTAAATCTTATTATACCATAAATACTAAATCTCTGTAA
>OLSD01001647.1_pt1 | contig 17699 bp, 9 predicted proteins | sample 1672211 | NCBI WGS metagenome assembly OLSD01 (sample SAMEA3136659, study PRJEB25190) | human gut metagenome | reverse complement strand
CAATTAAATCCGGTTTTTGGCTTGCTGCTTCACAAATATATTGAAGTGCCTTTTTAAGTGATGCGCTTTTGCTGAACATAACAGGCTCTGCCTGTACTAATGCGATTTTACAAGTGGTTTTGATATCCTTCATAACGACAATTTCACTCCTTTACAAATTCCGACTTGTCAGTCCCATTATATCACACGCTCGGCGTATTTTCCAGCTTGCAAATCACAGCGGCAACTCAGATATCCTGCACTGCCGCTGTGGTTTGCCTCCTTAGCGTTCTCTGTCTATGGTCGCTTTTTGCGGCTCTTCCTCGCCTCGCTCACCGTCCACGAACTCATTCTCCTTCTTGTCCAGATTGAGCAGGGCGTTCAGCTCGTTCAGGCGGGCGGTTTTCGCTGCAAGCTCTTCCTCCTGGGGAAAGGGCTTCTGTACCTCGGCCTTTGCATTTTCAAGCTGAACCCGCGTATTCTCCAGCTGCTCGACACATGCCGCCATCCGTTCCTCAAAAGCACCGAGGGTGTTATCCAGTCGCTGAATATTGCCGAAGATGTCCGTGCCCAGCGTGACCGTATGCCGCAGCTGATGAATCAGCGTGATCTTATATTCCCGGCTAAAGGTATCGAAGGACAGTTCCATGTCAAAGCCACGGTACTGGCCGATGGGAATCGGGTCGGGGCTTGTCATGGACTTGCAAAGGCCGAGGATGGCATCGCCGGCAGCCTTCTTTTCTCTTACCGTGCCACCCGGCATAATCATCGGAGAGAAACCGTCCTCGTTGGGCTCGGTATTTCTTTTGAGCTGGTCAATATCCGCTTTATAGCCCTCAATGCGCTGTTCCAATGACCGGATTTTCTGCGGAAACTCCTTCAGGATTTGATCCTCCAGCGAATAGCGTTGGCTCAGATGGTTGGCCTTGAGCAGCTTCAGGCGAGACACATCAATGTCCAGATCCATCTTCTCCTTGATGTGGGGATTGCCGGCGCACAGCGCCTTGATTTCCGCATAGCTCAGGGCAGTTTCGTCAATGTCCTCCGCAGAACGCACCGGGGATTTGCTGGTCATGATCTGCCCAATGAACTTCTGCTTGGATTCCACCAACTGATACAGGTAGCTATCGAAGGTGTTCTCCGTGACATAGGTGTAAATATCGACCTCCTTGTTTTCGTTGCCCTGGCGGATGATTCGTCCTTCCCGCTGCTGCAGGTCAGACGGTCGCCACGGACAATCCAAATGATGAAGTGCCGCAAGCTTCGTCTGCACATTGGTGCCGGCTCCCATTTTCTGTGTGGAACCGATGAGCACCCGCACCTGACCGGAGCGCACCTTGCCAAACAACTCTTTCTTTTGCGCCTCGGAGTTTGCCGTGTGGATATAGGCGATTTCCTCTTCCGGAATGCCCTTGGCAATCAGCTTATTTCGGAGATCATCGTACACATTGAACTTGCCGTCGCCGTGGGGCGTAGACAGGTCGCAGAATACCATCTGTGTCGATTTCTGATCGGCGGTGCGCTGCCAAATATCAAAAACATTCTCCGCACACGCGCCCACCTTGCTTGTCTCGCTGTCGGGGAGCATATCGTTCATGAGCCGCTGATCCAAGGCGAGCTTTCTGCCGTCATTGGTGATGAGGAGCATGTTATCCACGCTGGAATCCACCATCTTATTGCGGACACGCTCGGCCCGTTCCGAAAGAGAGGCCACCATTTCCTTTTGCGTTTCCGATGGCTTCAAAACAACGCTGTGGTAATGGGCCTCCGGAACGGGGAGCTTGAGCATATCCGCCGTTTGAATATCTGCGGTCTCCTTGAACATTGCCATGAGCTCCGGTAGATTATAGAACTTGGCAAACCTCGTTTTGGCGCGGTAGCCCGTGCCCTCCGGAGAAAGCTCGATGGCTGTCACCGTCTCGCCGAAGGTGGAGGCCCAGGCATCGAAGTGGAGCAGGTCGTTCCTTTTAAGTGCGCTGTACTGGAGATATTTCTGCATGGTGTACATCTCGACCATGCTATTGGAGATGGGCGTGCCGGTGGCAAACACAACGCCTCTGCCGCCGGTCAGCTGGTCCAAATACCGGCACTTCATATACAGGTCGCTGGACTTCATGGCCTCAGTTTGGCTGATGCCGCCCACATTCCGCATTTTTGTAAATGCGGCGAGGTTTTTATAGTAATGCGCCTCATCGATGAAGATACGGTCAACGCCCAGCTCTTCAAAGGTCACAACATCATCCTTGCGGGACTGATCGTTGAGCTTGTCCAGCTTCTGCTTGACCGTTTTTTTGGTTCGCTCCAGCTGCTTGATGGAGAAATTATCCCCACGATTTTTCTTCAATTCAGAAATGCCGTCCAGCACTTCATCCAGCTGTTGCTGCAGGATGGCACGCTGTCGTTCCAGGGACATGGGGATCTTTTCAAATTGGCTGTGCCCAATGATGACCGCATCGTAGTCGCCGGTGGCAATGCGCCCGCAGAACTTCTTGCGGTTCTTGGTCTCGAAGTCCTTCTTGGTGGCGACAAGAATATTGGCGGAGGGGTAGAGCTGGAGGTATTCGCTCGCCCATTGCTCTGTCAGGTGATTGGGAACCACAAACAGGCTTTTTTGACACAACCCCAGCCGTTTACTCTCTTGGGCAGCCGCTACCATCTCGAAGGTCTTCCCAGCCCCCACTACATGGGCAAGCAAGGTGTTGCCGCCGTAGAGGATATGGGCAATGGCATTGACCTGATGCGGCCTCAGTGTGATCTCCGGATTGATTCCCACGAAATTCAGGTGGCTGCCGTCATACTCACGGGGGCGAATGCTGTTGAACTTCTCGTTATACAGCTTGGTCAGCTTTTCACGGCGCTCCGGATCGCTCCATATCCAGTCTGCAAAGGCCTGCTTAATAAGCTCCTGCTTGCCCTGCGCGATAGCCGTCTCTTTCTTGTTGAGCACAGCCGTTTTCCTGCCGTTTCCGTCCTCGATGTAGTCAAAGATTCTTACATCTCGGAGGTTCAGGGTTTCCTCCATGATCTTATAGCCATTAACTCTGCCGGTGCCGTAGGTGTTGTGGGCTTTTACATTGCTACGGTCATAGGATTTCCCCTCCACATTCCATTCGCCGGTGTACTGCGCGTAGTGAACATGGATGTTCCACTGGCAGTAGCGTGGGGTGCTGAACAGTTCAAACATGAACTCCTCAATGATTTCCGGAGGCAGCCATGTTGCGCCCAGCCTTACGGAAATTTCACTTGCCGTCAGGTCAACCGGCTGCACCGCCTCAAGAGCACGGACATTCTCACCGTAATCTTCGGGGTAGAGCTCCGCACTCCGCTTTGCCCAACGGAGCTTTTCACGGACATTGCCGGAGAGATATTCATCGGCAGGGAGATACTTCGGCTTGCCGTCCTCTTCGCTTATGTGCATGGGGTTGAGGAAGATCACACCCTTCAAATCCTCAAACAGCTCCTGCTCGGTTTTACCGGTAAGCTGCGACATATATGGCATGTCGATTCTCGCTTTTTCCGCAAGGGACAGAGCATAGGCCTCGGAAGCCGTGTCAACCGACTGCACCGTTACCTTCTGCTTGATGGTTCGTTTGGAGAACATATCTGCCTTGCGGAGGAAGTTGCCCTCATCATCCAGCACCTCCAGCGAGGCAAGCAGGCAGTAGGAGCTGTCGGAATTGAAAGCCGAATTGTTGGCTCTTGCGCTGATAATCCCGTATTTCTTGCTGAAGTCGTCGTAGAGCCGATTGAGTTTTTCCTGCTCTGCCTTGATATCGGCATCGGGATAGTCCTCCGTCTGGTACTCGATCAGCGTCCGGACACAATCACGGATGGCAATCATGCCTTTGATGCGGCTTTCGGCAGTCGCGGAAACATCCACGGGATTCATGCGGCTGTTTTCACGGTAATAGATTTTACCGTCCACCACCGTGAAGCTGAAATTGCGCACATCAGGGTCAGCGGGGATAGAAAGGTCCTCATCCTCCGCTTCAAGATCGTCGATTTCAAATTCGGTAATCTCGGCATGAATGTTCTGGATGGCATCCCGCAAGAGGTCCCCAAGCTCTGCATTTTCATAAGCAATACAGGCGGACTCCATGCCGTGAGGCCCGCTGACCATCTGCATGTCGCCCAACACCATTTCAAGGTTGTCCACAAAATAGGCGTTCATCCGGATGCCATTGGCGTCGGTGGCCAGATGCACCCAATCGGGCTCAATATCCACCAATCGGTCACGCTTTTGGAGGAAGATAATGTCCGATGTGACCTCTGTGCCGGCAGCGGCCTTGAAGGTATCATTCGGCAGCCGGATAGCGCCGAGGAGGTCCGCTCTCTGCGCGATATACTTTCGAACATTGGGATTTTCCTTATCCAGCGTACCCTTTGAGGTAATGAAGGCGATCACGCCGCCGGGTCTCACCTTATCCAAGGTGCGGGCGAAGAAATAGTCGTGAATGAGGAAGTTGTGCTTGTCGTAGCGCTTGTCGGGCACCTTGAACTGCCCGAAGGGGACATTACCGATTGCAGCGTCAAAGAAGCTGTCGGGAAGGTTTGTATTCTCAAAGCCCTGCACCGCGATGCTGTTTTTCTGATAAAGCTGCTGCGCAATTCGCCCGGAAATACTGTCAAGCTCCACGCCGTAGAATTTCGCGTCATTCATGCTTTCGGGAACAAGCCCCATAAAGTTGCCGATGCCGCAGGAGGGCTCCAGCACATTGCCGGTCTGAAAGTGCATGTTCTCCAGGGCACTGTACACCGCCTTGATCACCACGGGCGGCGTATAGAAGGCCGTCAGCGTAGATTCTCTTGCCGACGCATATTCCTCATCGGAAAGCACATTCTTCAGCTCGCTATAATGGGGGTTTTCCTCCTTGAAGAATTCAGAGAGCCCGCCCCAGCCCACATAATCGGCAAGCACACGCTGCTCTGTGGGTGTTGCCAACCGGTTTTCCGCATTCAGCTTGTTCAGGAGCTGAATGGCACGGATATTGTGATAGAACCGTTCCAGCGGTGTGCCCACGCCGATGTCGTCGTTCTCAATTCGGAAGTTAGTTCGGTACTCGGTGTTGATCTCCGGGTGCAGCACATGAGGCACGATCCTGGAAGGCTTTTTCACCTGCGGAGGCGGAGCGAGCGCTTCTTCTTGGTCATCCAGCAAGGCCTCCGCATTGGAATAGGTCACAACCTCGCCGTCTTTGACTGTGCTGATGGGCAGAGCATCCAGTTCCTCGTCGGACACGGCCTCCGGCTCTTGCACATCCTGATCCGCCTTCGTATTGTCTGCGACAGGGAGTTCTTCCACGACTTGCAGCAGCCTGTCATTCAGCGGATTTTCTTTGAGCCGGTTATCGAACTCTTCACGAGTCAGCTCCTTGTTAAACAGCGGGAACTGCGTATCAAAGAGGACGACCTTCTTCTCGTCAAAAGACAGCAGCTCGTATTCCTGTGTGCCGATATAGACTGCATCGCCGAGATGATAGCGGTATTCCTTCCGGGGCTCCGGAGGAGGGTTCAGCTCATCAAAGGTCGGCTCAAGGGCCTTTGCCACATCGCTGTTCAACGCTTCCAGCATGGCTTCGCACCGTGCGGTCAGGTGGGTGTTGTCCGCAATGATCGTATTCATTGCTTCGCGCATCATGGGGAGGATGAAGTCACCCTCCGCAGTACGGGCGTGCATTTTCTTTTCGCCCACGCTGAACGCACCCCAGCAGCTTGAGAGATAGTACAGATTCAGCGCTTTGCTTTCCTCGCTGAGCTGCGTCACGAAGTCGTTATAATCATAGACAATCGACCGGAACTCCTCAGAGATTTCACCTTGTTTCCTCCGAGCTTCTGCCTGCTCCCGGTAGGCAGGATAGTTGTCTTTTTCTGCTTGGCTCAGATAGCGGTCGGTGCGAATCAGCTCCCCGATCCGCTTCTCGACCTTGTTCCACCGCAAAAGCAGTTCCGCATCGGGCCGAGAGATTCTGCCTCTGCTGATTTTGATTCCCTTGGCGTCGTGGCTTTCATCGAGATTTCTGCCGGAAACGGCAGGATACGCGCCGCCGATGCCGTATTCGTTTTTCAAAAAGGCGATATTGTTCTCAGAAGAATCCTGTTTGAGAAACTGCTCATAGATGCGGAATTTGCCCTGATGGATGCCGCTGCCCCGTGTCAGAATGGCGTCGATGTCCTCCTGAGAAATAGAAAAAGCGGAGGATTTTTCTTCCTCCGCTTCTGCGATAATTTCCTGCTGCTGTTCAACTGTGGGGAGCGTTACGCGTAGATCAGGTCGTTCAGAATCACTTCCTCTGCCGAGTGACGAATGGAATTCATCATCTGCACCCATTTCATCTGATCTTCCGCTTTCAGGCGCTCCGTCACGCCCTGCTTCTCTGCCATCTGTCGGGTCAGGCGTTCCATCATCTCGTTGGCTTGCCGGTCCACTTCCTCCAGATGACTGTTCAGTGTTCCGTTCAGCAGCATCCCGGTGTAAATCCCATCCCGGTGTTTGCGGAGGAATGTCCGCCGCAGCATTCCATACTTCCCAAGCTTCGGGCTCTCCGGCACGGTCAGATTGGGAATCAGATAGTCCCCCTGCATCGTATAGGTCAGTTCCATGTTCGTTGCTCCTTTCCTTGTTTTCTGTTCGGTTCTTATGATACGCAGAAGAACCGGTCTGCGCAAATGTGCGAATCTTCCGTTTTTCCTCCTTCTCCATCTCCTTGACGGTTTCGCCCATTTCCCGGATGACCATCTCAGAAATATCGCTGACTGCGGCACCGAGCACGGAGATAACCTCCAGGGTGTTGAAGTCAAAGAGGTGGCTGAAATCCTCCCGGTCAAAATACTGCCTCGGCTCATACCCTGCACGGGAGAGCACCATAAAAGCGACGCTGCTTTTCAGCGTGGTTTTCAGCCACGCCTCAAGGCTTGTGTCGTCCAGCTCCTCCAGAAAGCTGCCGGCTTTGACAGCGTTCAGTTCCATGAGATAATCTGAAAGATTATCCTCCACGGCATAACCGGAAATATCCATGAGAAGGTGCGGGAAATCTTGCGGCTCCTCCACATCACCGAAGCTGGCCTGAAGGCTTTCCGATACCGCATATTCGTACTCCGGCTTCATCTGCCAAAGGGTGATGTTCCTTCCGGCACGGCTGTTGGTGTCGGAGATATCAAAGACATGTCTCAGCTTGTAGGGAACATCTCTGTCGATCAGCAGCGCGATGCCTTTCGTGCCCTTGTTTACCCATCTGCCGAGTTTATTCCATGTGTCGATTTCCGCACACGCCGTTGCATCTGGCTTCTGCGCATGGATGAGCAGCTGCTCCTTAAAGCTGTACTTGTAGTTGTTTGCCGCCGTAATCAGAAAATCGGTATATCGGTCGGCATTGGAGGCGATATCCCTGGCAGTCTGGGACGCCATCTCCAAAATGATTCTGTATTTGCTCGGCATGGGAACTCCCTCCTTATCTTACTTTGATCGTGACCTCAACGGTCTGCGCATTCTCTCCGAGGATCGACGCAAATAAAAGCCCGGTTCTGGCGTTGGACACCTTCGTCACAAGCTCATTCAGCCGGTAGACGGTGGTATTGATCTCTTTCTGGTTATCTGCGTAATAGTAGCCCGTTTCATCGCTGCAAATAGGAAAGCCATCCTGTCGCAAGGCGCTGATCTTGCGGCGAATATTTCGTCCGTCAAGCAGAAACAGCTTTTCAAGCTCCTTGCTGTGGATGGCATTTTCTTTGCCAATATGATTTTTACGGAGATACTCGCAGATGGCTTTCTTCTTATCCATAGCTTCTCCTTATCTCGCAGGTTCGTGGTCTTTTTGCTTATGAACCGCCGGTGGATTCTTCTCCATGTACTCCTTCACGGTAGTAAGCGTGCCCTCATAGTTCCAATCGTTTTCAGGATCAATGTCGCGGTAGGCGTTTCTCCCATCCGGTCGGGGCTCCAAGCGAATGGGTCTATTGGAAATCAACGTTCCCCAATGATTCACCATGATCCAGTTGGCAATCTGAACCGGCTCGCCCTGTTGGTCATCATCGTGGCGAACCTCGTACATGTACATGCCCTGTGGAACGGTATCGCGGTCTACCCGCAGGCAGGTAAAAAGCATGGGATGCCCCAGAACCGTCACATCCTCAAACTTCTCTGTCATGGCATTTACCCTCATCGTGCTTCACCCCTTTCCTTCGGCTTTCTGGGGGAACTGTCCTCTATGAAAAGTCCTTTTGGCAGTGTATCCAGGGCGTTCAGAAACGCACGAGAAATCGTCTTGCCGTTCCGGTCTCGGTAGAGAACGACGCACAGCGGCTCTCCGTGATAGAGCGACTCCTTCAGGTCTTCCAGGAAGCGCTGCTCATCGCTGTACGCAACGCTGCTGCAAACTTTTCCGTTGAAAGCCAAATAGTCCAGCCTGGCAATATAACTTTCGCTCGGCAGTGCGTTGTTCATCGCGCCTCACCTCGCTCTCTCTGCCTGGTTGGAAAGCTCCAGCCGTACACTTTTCCGATCTCATCACCAAGCCTGCGGGTGACACGGACAATGTCTGCCCTGGTGGCTGTGCCGTTGTAGATTTTTTCTTTGAGCCGGTCCTTTTGCGCCTCCGAAATATTGTCCTTATACACCCGATAGAGATAATGGTTCGTACCGTCATGGTGGGTATCATCGCACCGAAGATCTCCGTTCTTGTCCACATACCATGTGGTGTAGTCGTAATCAGAGTAAAGGCAGTCGCGGATATTGCCGCTGGGAATTTCTTTGTATCCCGTGCGCCTGCCATTCCAAAGCCCCAGATCGGCAACAACCAGAATGGGCTGGGAAAGTTGAATGTCCAGATTGAGCCGTTCGTCCTCAAGGTAGTGCCCGTTTTCCTCATACATCATGGCGACGCGCTCGTCATCGGAAAGCGTCGGATATTCTTCCTCCATCCAGTCCTTCCACTCTTCATAATCAAGGTCAGCATTGGACCAGATGCGATAATCGCTCTCACTCATCTTGCATCACCTCTGTCCTTCGGCATCACGGGCTTTCCGTCTGCGTCATAATTTCTCGGGTCAGCGGCGGGCACCTGAAAGCCGAACATGGAACCGGCCTTCATGGCTTCTTCCTGCGCCTTGCTGACGCCGAGCTTTGTGTTGTACTCATTCACGATGCTCCGGGCTTCGTCCTTGTCGGTAACGGGAATGTCCGTCTTGAAGTAGCCCTTTTCACCGCGCTTGATGATAATGATTTCGTCGCTGCCGGAAAGGACGCTGTAGCACTGCTCGGGCAGGTTGTCCCAAACCGGCTCACAGGTGTGGCCGCCATATTCCATGCGCTCGGCAAACTCGCAGATGTGATAGAGGTTGCTCCCGATCTCCACATGGTAGTCGTCGATATACCGGCAGGTGCGAATCTGGTCTTCATTCCACGAATAGTGGATTTTCACCTTGCCGCCATCCGGAATGCGAAACAGCTCCTTGTAATGGCTGTCAATAAAACGGATTCCTTTCTCTGCGTCCTTCAGGTGCTGATCGAGCCAGTCCCGGCGATAGCAATAGCAGTACAGGTTGTATTCGCCCCTGTCCGGGTTCAGGCGCAGAAGGTAGGCGTATTTTTCGGTGTCCACACGGACGCCATAGTAGCCCGGCTCCTCCTGCATCCGGCTTTGGGGTGTGCAATAGCAGTACTTGGCAAGCGCCCTGCGGTTATGAAGAATGTCGCCTTCCTCACGCAGAGAGTTGATTACATCATCAAACTCTGCCTTGAACTCATCGGTTTTCAGCTCCTCCCGGAAATCAAACCAGCTGCTGAAAAAGCCGTTGCCGTCTGTATCCATGTCTGCCCGGAGGTGGCCGATCAGTCCGGTTTGCATGGAAATCTGCGTGCTCTGGCGAAAGGTATATTTGTCCTCCGCCTCGATCATTGCTCTTTTTTCATACTCGATCATCTTGCGTCACCTCTTTCTTTAGCCGGCTTCTTTTCCTGCGCGTGCATCTCTTTCGCTTTCTCCAAGCCCTTCTGCGCCCATTCGGGAAGGCGCTTTTCCTCCATGACACCGAGAAAATCCGTGCGATAAAAGGAGGTCTTTCTCCCGTCGTACAGAGAAATGCAGTAGCAGGTACGGCCTCGCGCATTGGCCTGCGCGCCGAAGCCGCCGGTACACAGCATAAGCTGGTGATTGGCGTGGCGAAATTCAGGCCGGAGAATGCTGCCCTTGACGACAACGACCTTGTCCTCAATGGAATCCTCGTAGGAAGCTGGTACACAGCTATCTGCCCTGAGTTCCTCATTCATGCCGACTTCCTGACAGGCTCTTTCGTTTTCCTGAATAATCTCCTCGGCTGCGTCTGCTACGCGCTGTCCGAACACCTTTGCAATCTCCGCAAAATCGTCGCTGACCAGCACCCCGGAATAGCACTCGAAAATGGCGTTGGTCTCTACGAAGCAGCACATATACCGTTCATCCTTGTCGGCGTTGGGATTCTCGCCCAGAGCAATATCCTTGTGCCCGATATACATGGAATACTTTACGGAGTAATCTCCGATTTTTCTTGTCTCTTCCATAGCGTCTCCTTTTATAAGCGGAGCGGCATCTTTTTACGGATGCCGCCCCTTGGCGTTTTTACTTTCTGTTCTTCAGGCGAAGAACGATCAGCCCTGCGATAATAAACACCACAAGACCGATGCCGATGATAACCTTAGCGCTCATGCTTGCCTACCTCCTTCTTTTTTTGGAAGGTAAAGAAAGCCGCCGCACCTGCACCGATTGCGGAGATACCGGCCAGTGCTGCCCAAAGAGGCATATTGGTGGTATCTCCGGTCTTGGGGATATCCGTAACAGGCTTGAGCTTGTTATGGAACTTGGCAACGACCGTCTTTCCCTCGTGAACGGTTACGGTGACATTTGCGGGAAGCTCATACTTCTCGTTGGCTTTGTTGGACACCTCGGAGATCACATAATCGCCGATGCGCAGCCCCTCGATGTGGATCTGACCCTTCTCATCGGTCACAAAGTCCTTGCTGAAGGTATTGCCGGTGATATCCGAGCCCTCCACACGGAAGGTAAAGCCCTTCAGCACGCCGTCATCCGAAGTCTTTTCAATGCGAATGCCTCCGGTCTGTGCCTGGTTGACAAAGCCCTTTCCGGCCTCATTTTCCACGACGACGGTTTTACCATCTTCCTTAATGGAGAAGCTATAGGTTTTCTCATCAAGGAAGAAGCCCTTGGGGGCCTCGGTTTCCTTCAGCGTGTAATCGCCGTAGGGCAGATTGTCCAGCTTGTAGACGCCGTCGGACAGCTCCTCCATCTGGCCCACAAGCTTTCCGCCACGGTATACCTCAAAGACTGTGCCGCTCAGGTGATGATCGGGATAGTCTTTATCCACCTTGGTCAGCTGAACGCTGCCGCGAATGAGCTTGTTGGTGATCTCGATCTCGATCACAGCGCCGTTCTGATCCACCTTTACAGCATAGTGGGCCTCATCCATCACATAGCCCTCCGGCGCGGCGATTTCACGAACCACATACTCGCCATAGGGGATGTCCGCGAAGGTGAAGCTGCCGTCCTCTGCGGAAACGGTGGTCAGGATAGGCTCGGTGCCGTCTGTAAGGAAGAGGCCGATGGTGGCCCCGGCCAGTGCCTTGCCGTCCTCATCCTTCTTCATGCCATGGATCTCCCCGTAGGTCATCTCGTTGGTAATGCTCTTTCCGTCATTGACGGCAAGCTCCACAACGGGGATTTCCTGACCGGCATAGGCGAAGGTCACAGGGTACTTCTCATCAGAGAGAATGTAGTGGCTGTCGGTACTGATTTCCTTGACATAGTAGCTGCCGAAGGGGACATCGCTCTTGAGCACGGCTTTTCCGTTTTCGTCAAGGGACAGAATCTCAATCAGTCCGTCCGCAGGAATGACAGAGCCGTCTGCTGCGGTAAGCTCCTCGGCGGCATAGAAGCCGAAGGTCACGGCGGAAAGCTCGTTATTCATGCCGATACCGAACTGCTTATTCTGCTCCAGTACCTTGGAAAGAGAAATCCGCGCCTTCTGTCTGTCATTGCAGAAGCTGGCAGCGGTTTCGGTGATCTCAATCTCCTGGCCGGCGTAGACAAGCTCTGCGGTATGGGCGTCCTTGTTTACGACCATGCCGTCGGGGGCTTTCATCTCGGTGATTTCGTATTTTCCCAGATACAGCGGCTTGCTCTCCGCCATGCCATCTGCGCCGGTGGTCACCGTATCCACCACCTCGCCGGCACTACAGCGCAGCGTACCATCCGGGGTGTAGATGTCCGCCGCGGCCTTGATCTCATAGGTTGCTCCTGCAAGACCCTGCACCGTATAGACCGGCTGGTAGACTCCGTCCGCCGCCGTGACGGTGGCAAACACCTCGCCGGTTTTGGAAATCTTGATGATGCCCTTCTGCGCGTAGTTGCCCAGCTTCACCGCAACAACCGTCACGACGCTTTCCTCGGTGGAATTCTCTTCGGTCACATCAAACTTGACCGCCTCATGACTGAGCACATAGCCGTAAGGAGCGGAGACCTCCTTGAGGGAGTAGCCCTTGCCAAACTCCAGCTTCTCCGGCGTGATGAGCATGCCGGCGTCATTGGTGTAGAAGGTGTCGATGGTGGTAACCTCCGGATAGGTAAAGGTCATTTCCACCTTGGAGCCATCCGGACGGAAGATCTGGAAGCCCGCACCTGCATAGGGAATGGTATTGCCGGTCTCCGCGTCCACCTTGATGACCTTAATGAAGGACTCGAAGTTGGCGTTGTTGATGAGGTAGCGGTAGGTCTCGCCGTCCTTGGCAATGAACACATCAAAGTCGCTCATCAGCTCACGGCCCTCCCAGCCGGAGATCTGATGCACGGTGTACACGCCGTAGGGCAGGTCCTTACTTTGGGCAAAGCCGTTTTCATCGCAGGTCAGATAGTCCCGCTCCGTATCCTTTGCTGCCTCATAGCTGCCGGCAGATTTCAGATAGATGGCGAACACCGCGCCCTCCTCGGGAGTTTCGATCTGCGTATCGCCGTTATCCGAGTGCTTGATGATGGCGATATTGCCCTTCTGCACCTGCTCGGTAACAGCCACAGCAGGCGCAGCGTTCAGCTCAACGGTGTAATTGGCCGCCTCTGCACCGACAGGATAAACGGTGCTGTCCAGCAGATAGCCCTCGGAGGGGCTGATCTCACGAATCGTCCAGTCGTCGCCGCAGACATAATAGCCGGTGGTGAACTGGCCGTTCTCGTCGGTGTAGTAGGCATCCACAAGCTGATCGCCCTTATAAATGCCGTAGGCGGCACCGGCAAGCGAAGCGTCGCCCTGCGCCGTTCCGACCTCACAGTCACTCTTAGTGACGGTGACATTGAATTTCTTGAGGATGTTGGAAAAGCTCTTATTGGTTACACTGTTCCATTCCACTGCGGCGCTCTGGCTGTTGGGAACCACATAGCGAATGGCGGTGTCCATCTCCTCCAGTGTGTAGCCGGTGCCGATGAGCACATCCCGGAAAGTCGCCACACCGTTTTCATCGGTGACGGCGTATTCATCTACAGGCAGACCGCTGAGGGAGGTTCCAAAAAGGTGGAACTTCACGCCCTGATTCAGTCCGTCATCGGAGGTTTTGGTCACGGTAAGCTCGCCGCGGCGGAGTACATTGTTGAAGGAAACCGTCGCCGTCTGTCCGGCAAGCACGGTAACACGGTGGCTTTCCTGGGGCTCGTATTTGTCATAGCTCTGCTCGGTGACGGTATAGGTGCCGGGCATCAGATTGTCGATGCGAATTTCACCGTTCCGGTCGGTGGTAACGGTCTGATTGACGCCCTCGCCGGTGATGGTGAAGGCAATGCCGTCCACCTTGCCGTCCTCGCTGGTCTTGATGATTTTTGTGCTGCCGTAACTGACCTTCAGATTCAGAAAGGCTGTGACCGGGTCGCTGACCGTAGCGCTGTAGGTAACAACATCCTGCATGGTGCCGTCCGGACCATAGTGGCCATCGCTCCACACCACGACGCCCTTACGCAGAGCCTCCTTTTCGGCAGTGACACGGAGCGTGCCGGTAGGCGCATTCTGAGTTGAGATCGTCAGCACATTTCCCTGAACAGAGAAGGAAACACCTGTCTGGTTAGCAGAGAAACGGTAATTGCCCAGGACGCCATTGGTATCGGTCAGCGTGGCCGAATAGCTGCTTCCGTCCCAGTTCAGCTCGACGGTCTGTGCTTTGCCGGTACTTTTGGCCATGAAGCTCGGGACAATGGTATGCTTCTGCACGCTGGCCTCAATGCTGTCATAATAAGCGGAAAAGCGACTGTACAGCGGGTGGGTGGTGCGGTAAACGGATTTCACTGCGTCGGCGCTGCCGGGGTCTGCATGGTTGAAGTTGGCATCCCGCTCTCCAACGACCGTTTCCCACACCAACGCCTGGGTGGCCATCATGTGGGCCATTTTGTCGGCATCCGCAGCATTCTGCGATTTCCATGAGGTGGAAAGATTGCCCTGATAACCGTACTGCATGATCCGTCCCAGCAGGGTTTTGATGGTGTCAGCGTCGATGGTGCTGTTGCAGTCGGATGGGTAGTTCTTCCAATAATCCTCGCCATGGCGGGAATATGTCTTGCCCAGCAGACGAGGCACACCCGGCTCAATGCAGTAGCAGGCCTGTCCATCGAAGGAGCCGATGGTGTGCAGCGTGGTCATCCAGGTTGCCTCGCCGGAGGTCCAGCCGTTCATGTAGTGAAGCTCATCATGGCCCCATGTGCCGCTGTAGTCCAGATTGGCGTCCCCGTCTCTGGGGAACCCTACGGAATAGGACTCAGCGGTTTCTCCGGCAGTCGAGGCAGCAAAGGCCGTAGTCGTGCCGATGCTCATGAGTGCGGTGAATGTCATCAGAACTGCAAGGAGTCCCGACATTCCCCGTCTGAAAATGTTCTTTTTCATGTTGGTTTCATTCCTCCTGAAATTGAATTTTGGTATGAAAAAAGCGCCGTATTTCTACGACGCTTCTCAAAGTGATATAAAGTTTTATGCGTACCCGATGTAGATCAGATACTTGTCTGTGCCGACGCATTCGTACCAGATCCAGACATCTGTGATGCTCTTGTCCTCGGCATATCGCTTCAAGCGCGAGTTAATGTCTCGCTCCAGATAGATGCAGCCCTGCTCTGCGGAAATCGGATTGTCCCAGCAATCGGTTGCCGAGCTATCCAAGGTCAGTCCCAAGCTCACCGCCGTGCTTTTTGCGTAGGAAATCCAGTGCTCGATATCAAATACGGGTTCAGTTTCCGGAGTCGGTTCCGGCTCGGTTATCGCAGGAACGGACGGTTCCTCTTTTGGACATTCTGTTTTCTCCGACTTCTCCGGAAGCACGGGTGCCTGCCGGTCTTCCTCCGGTGTCGGCGCATTCGATTCTGTGGGTGCGCTTACCGGCTCAGAAGAAAAGCTCGGGCTGCTATCGTGCTTGTCCTCATTTGGTATGCAAGCTGCTGGATCGGCGGCTTCTGTCGGGGCTTTGGTGTGAGCGCTTGAATCTGTGGATACCGGCTCAAAGGAAGCAGGCGTTTCTTCCTGTGGCGTTGGAGCTTTCGATGTGTTTCCTGCCGTTTGGCCTTGCGAGGGCTCTGCGGCGCATCCGGAAAGCAATGCGGCAAGCAGGAGTGCGCACAATATAAGAAGCTTTTTCATGGGATGACCTCCAATGACTGTTTTTCTCATATTGTACGAATGCGCTTTGTTTTCTTCAATTGTGCCGCCTGTATATTTTCCTTTTGAGCTGGTATTGCCAGTAAATGAAGGGGAGAGTGTGAGAGGGGGAACGGCATCGGTGCACCGTCAAAAGGGTAGTCTGCCCCCTTGGCGAAGAACCTATCTTGCGTCATTCCGACTTTTCTGCCGTTCCTGATACCGGTGATAATACTCCAGCGCTTTCAGAATATACTCACCGGTTTTTTCGTAGGGAACGCTGGCAGGGATAAACCTTCTGGCCTCTGCGTACTTGATGTTGATTTTCTCCCTCTGGTTCGGCTTTTCCTCGCTCATGATCGACTCGATGACCTCGTTATTCAGCTTTCCGTCCTGAGAGAACCGCTTCAGCTTAATGGCCTGGGCAAGGGACGGCGTGGCATCTGCATAGGCAATTTGCTCCAGCAGCGCACCCTGTTCTTCTTTTTGCAGGTACGAAAGCTCCACCGCAGGTCTGAACGCAATGCGTCCTTCATCAACCAAATCCAGAAGCTCCGGAATGAGCTCCGTGAGGCGGATATAGCGTCGCACCTGATCTTGACTTTCACCTACTTCTTTTCCTAACAACTCTCTTGATGTGGACTTCTGTGCCACTGGCACAGAAGTTAAATCTGTACGCTGTCCCTGTCGGTTCATAGCTTCCAGCCTCATCTTGTACGAAAAAGCTTTTTCACTCGGCAATATCACAGAGCGCTGCAGGTTCGATTCCACCATCAAAATGATGGCCTCGTCTCGGGTCATCTCCCGCACCTCGGCCTTCACGGTGTCAAAGCCGGCAAGCTCGCAAGCCTTCCTTCTGCGATGCCCCGACACAATCTCGTACCGCCCATCCTCCTTTGGTCGGAGGGTGACAGGGGTGATGATCCCACGCTCCTTGATGCTCTGGACAAGCTGATCCATGTCCTCGTCCAGCTTCACCTTGAAGGGATGGTCGGGAAAGTCGTCGATCTCCGAGAGGGGAATATCATAAATGCGCGGGAGCTTATTTTCTTTTCGCTCCGCGTCATTCATGAAAAGTTCATCGTACCCGGTCAGGCCCAGATCGATTTTTTGCACGCTCTTCAAGCTCTGTCACCTCCTTTGTGAGTGCCTCATACGCCGCTGCGACCTTGCCGTTTCTGTCGTGAGAGAAGATGCTCTCTCCGGAAAGACTGCACTCCGCAGCTCTTACCGAAAAGGGAATCTCGGAACGAAACACGCGGATGTTCTCTCCCACGGTAGAACGAAGCGAGGAAATAATCGCCTTGGCGTTGTTGGTGCGGTTATCCACCATCGTCAGCAAAATGCCGTCAATCTTTAATCTCGGGTTGATCTGCCGCTTGATCTTTGAAATGGAGCGCAGAAGCAGGTTAAGACCTTTGGTTGACAGGAAGTTCGGCTGAGACGGGATAATCACACTGTCTGCCGCAACCAGCGCATTGACCGTCATCATACCCAGCGAGGGCATACAGTCAATCAGAATGTAGTCGTAGCTCTTTCTCATGCCGTCGATGGCGTTCTTCAGAACATACTCACGGCTCATGACATTGAACAGACCTGTTTCCATACCGGAGAGCTCAATGTTCGAGGGAAGCAAATCCACACCTTCCTGGTGCCGGATAATTGCACCCTCTGCAAGCGGCTCATCATCAATGACCGACTGCATAAGGGACGACAGCGATACATCCAGCTCGTCGGGGTTCTTTATGCCGAGGCTCACGGTTAAGCTGCCCTGCGGATCAGCATCCACCAGCAGGACCCGTTTCCCGGAGCTTGCAAGTCCCACACCGAGATTGACTGTGGTCGTCGTTTTGCCGACGCCGCCCTTCTGATTCGTGATGGCGATCACCTTACAGTTTTCCATGGGGTTTCCTCCTTTCTCTGAATTTGAATCATTTCTGATCCACGAAAGCCTCAAAATACCTTTTGGGGCTTTCGTCGCTGCATTTCATTTTTCCTCGAACCCAAAATGCAGAAAAGGAAGTCAACAGGCGTTCGGCTGCTGACCGAACTCATAGGAATCTCACCTCTGCCGGGTA
>OLSD01001641.1_pt1 | contig 17787 bp, 18 predicted proteins | sample 1672211 | NCBI WGS metagenome assembly OLSD01 (sample SAMEA3136659, study PRJEB25190) | human gut metagenome | reverse complement strand
TTGACCCAAACGGGCGCGAAAACGCGGTGGATTTATTGAGATTTATTTGACAAAATAGCACGAATATACTATTTTTCAATCGTTTTCCGAATATTTTAACGGCGGCTGCAAGTTGCAGCCGCCGCTTTGATTTTAGCTCAGATCGCGTTTCGGATGGTGTTTCCGATCGCGTCTGCCGCGCTCTGTTTCATGCCCGGTGTCGAGTGAACGTAAGTGCTGAGCGTGAATCCTGCGCTGAAGTGACCCAGCGTTTCTGAAAGTGTTCGCACATCCACGCCGCTTTTCAGCGATAACGTCGCGAATGTGTGCCGCATGTCATGAAAACGCACATGCTCCGCGCCGATTTCTTTGATAATTCGATCGTACAGCCTTCGGAATCCGTCCGGATCCCACGTCTCCCCAGTACGCGGAGATGGGAACAAATACGGATTTGCCGGATGTCTTTCATGTTCCTCAACAAGAAGTTTCACCGTGTCTTCCGGCAATAGGACTGTGCGGATGGAATTCGGTGTTTTTGGTGTGCTGATGACCATCTTCCCATTCTGTCGAGCAACGCTTTTATTGATAGACAACGTGCAGCTCTGAACGTCCAAGTCCTCCCACCGTAAAGCCAGCAGTTCGCCGCGCCGCAGGCCCGTGGTCAGCTCCAGATACATCGGTGCAAGAATCCCATGCTCTTTCGACGCACTCAAATATGGGCCGATCAATGCTTCGGGCAGGATGTTCATCTCTTTGCGAGTGTTTTTCGGAATTTTGCATTTCTTTGCTGGATTCACAAGAATCAGCTTCTCCTCCACCGCATAGTCTAATGCCTTATTCAGCACCACATGAACGCATTGCACCATGCGGGGACTCAGCCCGTGTTCTTTCAGTTCCGGTTGGTTTTTCTTCTGTATGAGACCACTCTTAAGCAGTTCGTTGTAAAACTGCTGGATTTGCAGCATTGTCAGCTTTTCCAGCTTCACGCTGCCAAGCTTTGGAATGATGTGGTGATCAATCGCGTTATGGTAAAACTCTTTGGTCGAATATCGCACCTGCGGCTCGACGTAAACGGAGTACCACAGCTTCAGCCACTGTTCGAGTGTATAACTGCCAGCCTTCACAGGATCGAGTTTCTTGCTGTCCTCAATGGCGGTACGCAGCTTGTCCTTGACCTCTGCCTGTGTTCTGCCAAGCACATTTTTCGTGATCACCTTCCCGTTTGCATCGTATCCAGCGGTATATCGGCCTTCCCAGCGCCCGTCTTTTCGCTTGCGAATATTCCCTTCGCCGTTGGCGCGTCGTTTCGGCATCGTGTCTACCTCCTTCGTTTTCGGTTAGCACACACGATTACCACAAGCACAGCCGAATCGCAAGTCCAATTTTCCGTCAGGCGCATTTTTGTTCCTCACACTGCCGATCCAGCCAATCGAGGAATTTCTCGCGTGAAACGACAATCCGTTTGCCAATCTGAAATGCGGGGAAACGGCTGTCATGGGCGAGTTTGTAAGCTCCGGCTCTGGAGATGCCGAGAACGGCGGCAACGTCTGTCATGTTCATCATCAGCGGTAATTCTTCCAGCGAGTAATACTGTTTCTGGTTCATTTAGTTTTCTTTCTCCCATTCTGGGAATCGAAATTGGTTTGTGAATGGCCGAAAAGAATTACCCAGTCGAAGTTTTTCATCCTGTTTTCCTCACGCCGCCACGGTGGGTGGACGCGGCGTTTGCGTAATGTAGACCTGCGCGCGGATGCGCAGTCTGCCTGCAAAACCGCACCCGTCGGCACAACGCGCCCCACGCCGCGGAGCAAACGGCTGCGCCGACGTGTGTTTCTGGCTTGTGCCGTAGTTCCCCCGTCAACTCTCCGCCTGCAGGCGGCATTGGGGTCAGGGTTCTCCCTGCAAGCTGCGTTTTGGTACCAAAATGCTATGCTTGCGCTTTTCTTGCTGCGCAAGAAAAGCCTAAAACGCAGTTCGCTCATCGTTCCTTTTAGAAGATTCTTTTGATTTTCATTTTCTACAAGCCATAAATTCCAAAATCTCTGAACCTCGGATTCCGTAGTCGCTACATGAGTCGCTATGTAAATTTGAAATTCGAATTTCTGCCTTGTGTAGTCGCTAGTACGCCTCCCAACAGTAATAGTTGAGAGGCGTTGCTGCGTCTATGGGGTTAGGGGCAAATGCATAATAGCTTTCTATTGCACCACGCCGCAAAATAAAGCAGCCTAATTCTTCCGAAATATCATAAAGAGCAGTAATTCTTGCTTTAATACTTTTCCAATCTTTTGAATTCTGCCATGTTGATAAAGTGTCTTCAGTTACTGTAAATAGTTGTGCAACCAAGGCTCTGCGAATAATTTTGTCTGCGTTCACTTCAGGGTCCCGATGAACCCAATATGGGTGACTTTCGTATATGGTAACCATATCTTGATTACTCTTACGGATTACTTCATCAATTGCGGTTTTTATACCTCAACTGGCTCATCGTCGCAAAGCCTCTGCGCCGCTACTCGCTTGCAGCAAGCAATGCCATCACTGTGTCGGACTTTTTATCCAACCGCTTCCACGAAAAGAAAAAGATCATCATGGCCATCGCGTCGGTGTTCATTCTGGTATTTTTCGCCGTATATGCCGGCAGCTGCTTTGTCACCTGCGGCAAGCTGTTCTCCAAGCTGTTTGGCCAGAACTACCAGCTCATGATGGTCGTCGGCGCGCTGTTCGTGCTGCTGTACACGTTCCTCGGCGGCTTCCTTGCCGAATCTGCGTCCGACTTCATGCAGGCCGTTGTGATGATTATTGCGCTCGTGCTTGTACTCACGCTGGGCGTTTCCGCCGCGGGCGGCTTCCATGCCGTCCTTGAAAATGCGCGCCAGATCCCCGGCTTCTTTGACTTTTTCTTCACCGCCACGCCGCAGGTAGATGCAAACGGCGTACAGCAGCTCACAACTGCCGGCCAGCCGTTCTTCGGGGATGCGCAGCCCTACCCCCTGCTCACCATTCTCTCAGAGCTTGCCTGGGGCCTTGGCTACTTCGGTATGGTCATTGCGCTGGATGAAAACAGCATCATCTTTACGCTCGTGTCGTTTGCGTGGGCCGGCTTTGGTGCCACGTTCGGCCCGCTGGTACTCTTCTTCCTGTTCTGGAAGCGCACCACCCGCGCCGGTGCCATCGCCGGTATGATCGGCGGCGGCATGGTGTTCTTCTGGAAGCTCGTGCTCAAGCCGCTCGGCGGCCTGTGGGGCATTTACGAGCTGTTGCCCGCCTTCCTGTTCTCCTGCCTGCTCATCGTCGTGGTGTCGCTCCTGACCCCCGCCCCCCAGTCAGGAAATTCAGGATGAATTTGAAAAAGCCAAAACCATCGACTGATCGATCAAAGCCCCGGCGCATCCGTTCAGCTGCGCCGGGGGCCTGTTTTGCGCAAAAAAGTGGTGTATCCGACCCGGATACACCACTTTTTGCGTTTTTTATTTCTGCACCAGATGCACGGCAAACCCGCCGAAGTCGCCCTCCAGATAAGCCAGCGTCATCCGGTCGCCCTTATATTTGACAGACTCCGGAATGATATGGTAGCCGCGCTTTTCCAGCTCCGCCACAGCCATGCTGACCTTGTTCGTGCGAATGGCAATGTGTCCGTTCACACCGCGTCCGCAGCCCTTCATGACCTCAATGGCGTCGGTAGAGAAGTTCGAGCTGTTGCCGATCTTTGCCGGGAAGCTGAACGCATCCGTCAGCTTGTCGCACACTGCCTGCGCCTCGGCGTCGTCCTTGCAGTTCACGCCCACATGGCCGACCTCAAAGCCGAGGATCGCCGCCCGCGCTGCCTTGCACAGCTGCGTGATCTTTTCAAAGTTGTGCGCGGCAATGTCCGCCTTCGTGCACACCCAGCTGCCGCCAATGGCATGAACAAACGGCGCGGCGCTGTATTCGCCGCAGTTTTTCTCATTCACACCGCCCGTGGGCACAAAGCGGATCGAGCCAAACGGCGCGCTGAGCGCCTTCATGGCCGAAAGCCCGCCATACACCCCCGCCGGGAAGAACTTGAGCACCGAAAGCCCGCGTTTCATGGCCGCCATGATCTCCGTCGGCGTCACGCAGCCGGGCACAATGGTCACATCATGCTCCACACACCACGCCACGACCTCGTCGTCGTAGCCCGGCGACACGATAAACTGCGCACCGGCGTCCACTGCGCGCCGGCACTGCTCCAGCGTCACCACCGTACCGGCGCCAACGACCATCTCGCCGCATTCCTGCGCCACTGCGCGAATGGAATCCTCTGCCGCCGCCGTGCGGAATGTGATCTCCATCACGTCCACACCGCCGGCCAGCAGTGCCCGCGCCGTGGGCACTGCATCCGCCGCATTTTCCAGCACCACCACCGGCACAAGGCCGGCATTGGACATTCTTTCAGAAACCGTCATAAAGCTTCCTCCGGATTTTATTTGTAGCTGACAAGTGCTTCGATCTCCACCGCAATGTTGCCGGGCAGCACGTTCATGCCGACCGCCGAACGCGTGGGCAGACCGATCTCGTCGCCAAACACATCCTGCAGCAGCTTCGTCGCGCCGTTTGCGACCTGCGGCTGCTCATAAAAATCATCCGCACTGGCCACGAACACCGTGATCTTGTCAAAGCTGCAAATGCGGTCCAGCGACCCAAGGTCGCGTTCCAGCACAGCCAGCACGTTCATCATGGCGTTGCGCGCCCACTTCTGGCCCTGCTCCGTGGTGTATTCCTGGCCCAGCTTGCCGAACGACTCCTCGCCCGGGATGTTGCAGCCGCAGCCGGAAACATACATCAGCTTGTTTTCGCCAAACGTCTTGGTCGGGGCATACAAACCGCCCTTGCCCGGAGCCGCAGGCAGCGTCACGCCAAGTTCTTTCAGTTTTTCAGCATACATTTGGAGTTCCTCCTTATGAAATATCAAAACAGTCTGCGTCCGCCGGGCCGCACCTGCCGCCCGGCCGACACCTCCATAGTAATACAAACCGCGTGGTTTGTAAACCCGTCCGAATGGTTATTGCAGCTTGCCGCGGCCCGCCACGATCTCCGTGCGCAGCACGCCGCCGTCCGCCACATAGATCTGGTTCTGCAAATTGACCGTCGGGCAAATATGCACCGGGATCGCCTCCAGCATATCGCCGACCTTCAGCTCCGGCATCGGCCCCTCTGCCGTGACCATGCCGTGCTCCTCCGTCAAGCGGCGGATGCGCAGCTCGGGATACTGCGGGAACCAGGCGTAGCCCTCAAAGAAATACGGCGGCTGATCCAGCTGCGGGTCGGTCGCAAACGTCTTGCACCCGCCGTCCACGACCACATAGTCCTTGTGTACGCTCACAACGGTCACGACCAGCCGCGCCGAAACGTTTTCCAGCGGCGCGCCGCACTCTTTATACATCATATAGTCGCTGAACACATACGTGCCCGGGCGAATTTCATCCGCCTGCCCCGACTGCGCCACATATTTGCCCGTGGGCGACGAGCCGCCGCTGATCTCCAGCTTGCGCCCGCAGATCTCCTCCGCCGTCTTGCGGTACTGCGCCAGCAGCTCGCCCTCGCGCGCACCGGCCAGCGCCGGGTCGTCAATGCCGCCGTTCAGGCCGCGGAACGTGTAAAGCCCCGTCAGCTTTAAATTCGGGCATGACTCCACGAACTGCACCAGCGGTGCAAAGTCCGCCATTTCCGCGCCCGTGCGCCCGCCGCCGCAATCGACCTCGATACGTACCTCCAGCACCACGTCGTGCGCCTTGGCCGCCTCGGCCAGCGGCGTGCCCTGCGCAATGCTGTCCACAGCCAGGATCAGCCGGTCCACGCGCTGTGCCAGCGCGCACGCGCGGCGCAGCTTTTCCGCGCCCACCAGCGGGTAGGCGATGAAAATGTCGCGCAGCCCGGCGTCGGCCATTACCTCGGCCTCGGACACCTTGCAGCTCGTAATGCCGCGCGCGCCCAGCTGCTGCTGCAGCTTTGCAAAATACGGCGTCTTGTGCGTTTTGATGTGCGGGCGCAGCGTGCAGCCATTCGCGTCGGCCACCTGCTGCATCCGCTTGATATTTTCGCGGGTCATCGGCTCGTCCACGACCAGGCAGGGCGTGTTGAGTTGGGAATAATAGGCTTCAAACATAGCGATCCTCCTGTCTGCTTCAGCAAAAGAGCATCCGCGTTTCCACGACCTGCCCGTTATATACATAAATTCTCGGCACACGCGCGGTGATCTGACACGTTGTCCAGCCGTTCACGCCATATTCCGTGTCGGCCGACAAGCTGTCCGGCGTCACCTCGCACGTTTCGGACTGCCCCAGCAAAATGGCGTCGTCGCCGGGCTTCACGTCCAGCCCCGTCACGTTTGCCATGGTGTAGTCCATGCAGACCTTCGCGCACTGCGGCACGATATGGTCGCTGATGATTATGCGCGCGCGGTTGGAATAGCTGCGGTTATACCCGTCTGCGTACCCCGCGGAGATGACCGCGATCTTTTCATGCCCGGTCGTCTTGTAGATGCGCCCATAGCTGACGCTCTCCCCCGGCTCCAGATCAAGCACGGATACGACCTTCGCGCACCAGCGCATGATGCGCCTGAGATCCATTTTGGCTGCCCACGCCTCGTCCATGCTCTGCCCAAAGCCCAGCATTCCAACGCGGATCATATCGAGCTTCCACTCCGGGTGGCACAAAAACGGGCACGTGCTCGTGCAGTGCCGCAGCCCCACGTCATAGCCCTTTTCCTGCAGCGCTTCTGCCACCGCCGCAAAGGCTTCATACTGTGTCTGCGTAAAGGCCACGTCCTCCGGGTCCGCACTGTCCGCGCAGGAAAAATGCGTATAAATGCCCGTCACATGCAGCGGCTCCAAAGCAAAGATCTCCTCTGCCTGCCGCACCGCGCCGTCCGTGCGGCCCACGCGGGCAAACAGCCCCGTGCGGTTCATGCCGGTGTCGATCTTAATGTGGCAGTCCATGCGCTTGCCGCACCGCTGCAAAACCTCCGCCACGTGGCGGCTGTACTCCAGGGAACAGGAATTGATGGTAATGCGGTTGTCCGCCGCCAGTTCGATCTCCGGGTCCTGCAGGGCGCCGAACAGCAAGATCGGCTTTTCCACGCCGGCCCTGCGGATGGAAAGCGCCTCGTCGATGGTCGCCACGGCGTACCAGTCCACAAGCTCCTCGCTGTATTTTGCGCACACGGGCGTGCCGTGGCCATAGGCGTCCGCCTTGAGCACAAACAGCAGCTTGCAGTCCGGCCCAATGGCCGCGCGCACCTGCCGCAGATTGTGCTGCATTTTGTTCAGATCGATCTCGGCATACGTTCGATAGGGATAGGTGTTCATGCTTTCAACCCTCATGGCGGCAAAGAGAATGAGGCAGGCCCCATTCTCTTTGCCATAGAATTATGATACTTCTTAAAATTACTTCGCCGCAAGGTCGGTTCTGCCGGCCAGAACGGTGTCCAGGATCTCCTGTTCGCTCTTACCGCTGCGCTTGGTGCACAGGGTCACAACGACGCAGATGACGCTCGTCAAAACGGCGCAGGGGATAGCCGGGCCGGAGAAATCTCTGTCCAGCAGGTCCGCAAGGCTCGGAATGAGCAGATAGCACAGGCCGAACAGCGTGCCGCCGACCATGCTGCACATACCGGCAGCAGCCGTCACGCGCTTCGTCCACAGACGGCCGATGATGAGCGTGAGCACCATGCCGGGCATCATTGCGCCAAGCACGTTGTTGATAAACGCCATAACGCCGTCCGCCTTCAGCGAAACAAGGAACGAAGCAAACAGCGTGATGACGACCGCGATGCGGGATGCGTTCTTCATCTTGTTTTCGGGAATGCGCTTGCCGTGGTTGAACAGGGGATAGATGTCCTCCATGAGGATCGTCGCACCCGCAATGGCGTCCGAGTCGCCGGAGGACAGCGTCGCGGACAGGCCGGACACCATCAGCAGCAGGCCAAGTGCCGGAGCCAGAACGTTCGTTGCCATGTAGGCGAACGCGAAGTCCGGGTTCTCCAGGACTGCCAGCACCTCATTGGCGGACGCCATGGTGTAGGCGGACATACCGATGATAGACGGAACGAGCGAGAACAGCAGCGTCATAATGGCTGCAAAGATGAAGCCCTTGCGCGCCGTCTTGGGGTCCTTCGCGGTGTAGATACGGGTGCGGAACGTCGGCGCGCCCATCTCGCCAAGGGCCGACGCCACAATGAGTGAAATTGCCGCCATAAACCCGGTCGAGCCAAGGCCATAGAACGTCATGGCGCCGTTGTTGCCGGCCGCCTCATACGTCGCGCGGATGGCGTCCCAGCCGCCCGCGGACGGAACGGCCTTAATGATGATGGCCGCAAATCCAACGAGCAAAATGCCCAGCTGGATGACGTCGGTCCACACAACGGCCAGATAACCGCCAACGTAAACATACACGCCGAACGCCAGCACGCACACGATCTTGGAGACCAGCACGTCCATGCCGGTCAAGAACTGCAGATACTTTGCGCCGCCGTTGATGGAGGAGGCAATGAAGATCCATTCTGCAATGAACGTCAGGATGCCCGTGAGCTTGCGCACGGAGCTGCTGCCGTCAAAATAATACTGTGCTTCTTCCGACATCGTGATGAAGTTCTTCTCACGCAGGCCGGAGAACAGCAGGCCAATGAGCACCAGCGCCAGGCAGCAGCCAAGACCATAGGTCGAGCCGCCCCAGCCGCTGCGGAAACCATTGGAAATGGCGCCCATCGAAGAGCCGGTGCCGATCATCGTCGCGCCGATCGTGCCGAAGATCATCAGCAGGTTCAGGCCGCGGCCGCCGGTCAGGTAGTCCGTGCCCTCGCTCTTACCGCGGGAGGAATACCAGCCGATGAAGATCATCACGGCGATATAAACCACAAATGCTACAAGAAATACAGTTGGACTTGTTCCACCAGTCATGTTTTTTCCCTCTTTTTCTGTAAAATTTTGCACTCTCTTTTTAACTGACTTTCGGTTTTTATCTCTTTAAGCGCCTCTCACCTCCCTGCAGAACTGATGCAGCCGCTCCACGGCTGCTTGCAGCATACCCTCTTCACAGGTATAAGCAACACGAATATGTCCCTCGCCGCACGCGCCGAATGCGCTGCCCGGAATGCAGACGACCTTCTGGCGCTCGAGCAGCTGCTCGCAGAATTCCTGGCTCGTCAGGCCGAACGCGCTGATGTCCGGGAAAGCGTAGAACGCGCCCTCCGGCTGGGAGCAGACAATGCCGTCGATCCCGGCCAGCCCGGCCAGCAGCAGCTTTCGGCGGCCCGCAAATACGGTGCACAGCTGTTCGCTCAACTCCGGATGCTCCAGCGCGATCGCCGCAGCATACTGCCCTGGCGCGTTGGCGCAGGCGTTGAAGTTTTCCTGGCACTTGACCATGCGGTCAATGATGTCCGCCGGTCCAGCGGCATAACCAATGCGCCAGCCCGTCATGGCATAGGACTTGGAGAAGCTGTTCACCACCACGGTGCGTGCCTTCATGCCCGGCAGCTCCGCAATGGAGCGGAACTTTGCACCGGTATACAGCAGCGTGTTATACACCTCGTCCGAGATGACCAGCAGATCGTGCTTTTCGGCAATGGCCGCGATGGCAGCCAGCTGCTCGTCGGAATAAACCTCGCCGGTGGGATTGTTCGGCGAGTTGACCATGATGGCCTTTGTCCTTGGCGTGATCAGCGATTCGATCACGTCCGGCTGCATGGCGAACCGGTCCTCCGCCTTTGTGGGCACGCGCACGGGCACGCCGCCGCAATACTGCACCTGCGCCACATAGTTGAGCCACTGCGGATCCTGGATCAGGATCTCGTCGCCATCGTTCAGGATCACAAGGAACAGCAGCGATAAAGCTCCCATACCGCCGTTTGTAATGATGATCTCCTGCGCTGGGTCATAGCCCACTGGCGCAACAGACGCGCGTTCCGCAATGGCGCGGCGCAGCTGCATCGTACCGGCGTTCGGCGTGTAGTGCGTCAGCCCCTGCTGCAGCGCTTCCGCGCCTGCTCTGCACACCAGCTCCGGCGTGGGCATATCCGGCTCGCCGATGCCCATGCTGATGACGTCCGTCATCGTGGCCGCGCGGTCAAACATGGCACGAATGGCACCCTGCTTCAGCTTCTTTGCTTTTTCATTGCGAAAATCCATAGTATAACCCCCAAAAAACACCTTACTGCGCAGTAAAAACCACAAAAAAGCGCTTATAAATCACAGTTGAAGCCTGTAGAATGACCTGATACCCTCCCTGTCGGCCCCCAGCAAGCTGCCAGCACGACCGTGAAAAGCGTCCGTCGGTATCCCAACAGGATACTAAGATGATACACTTATGAGAAAGTTCTGTCAAACTTTTTTTCAGCTTTTTATCAGCAAATCATATTTTTTGTTGAATCGTTCCAAAATGAAGCATTTTGATTTGTTGTTTTTGCTGTATTTAAGTCATTGCCTTTCTTCCGATCCTGTAAAAAAGAAAACCAGGCTGCCGGCATTGGCAGCCCGGGGCAAGATCTTCGTCTATAAAATGAGATCCTTCGTCATTTCTGTCCAGATTCCTTGCGGATCGTTTCCAGATAATTATACAGCGTAAATTTGGAAATATTGAGCACATCACAGACCTTTGATCCGGACTTCGTGATGAGGAACGCTCCGCGCCGGTCCAGCAGCTCCACAATGCGCATTTTATCCTCTTTCGTCATGGCCGACGGGTTTTTGCCCACCTCCAGCAGCGCGGAATTGATGAGATAGTCCAGCATCTTGTTCACGTCGCCGCGGTAAAGCTCCATGGCGTCGCCGCTTTCCTCCGTGCGGTTCTGTTTGTGCAGATACTGCTCATATTTGATGGACTCCGTCACGTCCTCGTTGATGGCGATGGACGCCACGGCCACGCCCGCGCCATTGCGGAAAAACAGTGTGGATGAGCGCAGGATCTTGCCGTTTTCGGCATACGTCAGCGTATTGAAGCAGTTGCCCTCGTTGCTGCCGTTATAGCGCAGCGCGCGCAGGCCCAGCAGATCGCCCGTGCCGCCGACTTTGCGCCCCGTCACCTCGCCGTTGCGAATATCCACGATCGTGTGCTCATAGTCCAGCGACAGATCATGCACCACAAACTCCACGTTTTTGCCAAAATGCCCCTCTAAAATGTCCAAAATGTCCGTGATAAGTTTCTTGTTCTGCTTGTAGTATGATTCCATTCCGTACCCCCAGTTCCCCCGCTTTTACACTTTGTGCCGCGCCCCCCAGCAGCAGCACGCCCGCTCAGTCTGTTCTGCCAAGCAGGCCCGAGATCGCCCGTGCGCACGAGCAGACTGCATGGGAAAAGAAGATCTCCCGCTCTGCGCTCAAACGCGCTGTCGGCAAGGACACACTGATCGCCCCGAGCGGCGCGCCGTGAAAGTCCAGCAGCGGCGCGGCAATGCAGCTGACGCCCAGCTCATGCTCCTCGCGGTCGGCGGCCCAGCCGTTCTGCCGGGCCTTGACCAGCTCGGCGATCAGATCCGCGTAATCGACAATGGTGTGCGGCGTGAAGCGGGTGATGACCGTCCGCTGCCAGATGGCCGTGACCTCCGCCTCCGGCAGGCAGGATAAAATGCTTTTGCCCACCGCCGTGCAGTACATCGGGTTGCGCAGCCCCACAAACGACGCCATGCGCACCGTGCTGTCGCCCATATTCTCTTTGTAGAGGTACACGACCTCGTCGCCGTCGCGCACGACCAGATGGATGGCCTCGTGCGTTGTCGCCGCCAGATGCTCCAGATATGGCCGCGCCAGCGACACGATATTCATGCCGCCCACCGCGCGGCTGCCCACCTCAAACAGGCGCATCGTCAGCCGGTATTTGCCGGATTCGATGTCTTTTTGCACATACCCGCGCGCCACGAGCGCAGCCAGCAGCCGGTGCGTCGTGCTCGTATGCAGTCCGACTGCGGCGGACAGGTCGCTCAGCGCCATGCCGCGCGGTGCATTGGACAGCGCCTCAACAATATCAAACAGCCGGTCGATCGACTGCACGGGCGAATGCCCTTTCTCCATGCTCGTTACCTTCCCCAATCTTTCCCGGGGCAAAGATACGCTCCGCCCCACACTCGTATAACTTTACTATAACACCCCGCGTGCGTCTGCGTCAATGCGCATTCCCGGCATAAAACGAATTTTTTCGCCCCGCCGCCGACTTTCGGGAAAAAACCTATTGACAATTTTCGCCGCATTCTGTTATGATGGCATTGAGCAGGTTTTTGCGATATGAAACATCATTCCACATTATGAAATTGCAGAGGAGCGTGACATCACCTTGCGTGAAAAAACCGTCGAATGGGCTCTAAAGGAAAAGATCATCGCCATTGTCCGCGGTATGGAGGCAAAGGACTGTCTGCGCGTAGCGCAGGCGCTCTATGACGGCGGTATCCGCCTCATGGAGATCACCTATGACCAGCGCGACCCGGCCCAGTGGGTCAAAACCGCCGATGCCATCGGCAAGATCGCCGAAGCATTCGAGGGCCGCATGCTCGTCGGCGCGGGCACCGTCACCACGCCGGAGCTTGTCACGCGCACGCGTGACGCGGGCGGCCAGTTCATCATCTCCCCGGACACAAATCCGGCCGTTATTGCCCGCACGCGGGAGCTGGAGCTTGTGTCCATGCCGGGCGCCATGACGCCGTCGGAAATTCTTGCGGCGCACGCCGCGGGCGCGGACCTTGTCAAGCTCTTCCCCGCCGCAGCGCTTGGCCCGGCATATCTCAAGGCCGTGCGCAGCCCCATCAGCCATGTGCGCATCATGGCCGTGGGCGGCATCAATGAGAAAAACGCCGCTGAGTTCCTGAAGGCTGGCGCCGTCGGTCTTGGTGTGGGCGGCAATCTGGCAAACCGGCAGTGGATCGCCGACGGGGCTTTTGAGAAGATCACGCAGACGGCACAGGCGCTCGTCGCCGCCGTCCGCACAGCAGAATAACGAACCATCACCTAACAGAAGGAGAATTACCATGGCAAAACGAGTCATTACCTTTGGTGAGATCATGATGCGCCTGAACCCCATCGGTTATCTGCGTCTGGTGCAGAGCGACCGGTTCGAGGCGACCTACGCCGGCGGTGAGGCCAACGTGGCCGTTTCGCTGGCAAACTTCGGTCTGGACGCCGCCTATGTTACAAAGGTCCCGGCCCATGAGGTCGGCCAGTGCGCCGTCAATGAGCTGCGCCGCTATGGCGTCGACACGCAGTATATGGTCCGCGGCGGCGACCGGCTTGGCATTTACTTCTGCGAAAAGGGCGCGTCGCAGCGCGCATCCAAGGTCATCTATGACCGCGCCAGCTCTGCCATCGCGCTGGCAAAGCGCACCGATTTTGACTGGGATACCATCTTTGACGGTGCAGACTGGTTCCACTGGACCGGCATCACCCCGGCGCTCGGCGGCGAACTGCCCGAAATTTGTCTGGACGCCTGCAAGGCGGCCAAGGCGCGCGGTCTGACCATTTCCTGCGATCTCAACTTCCGCAAAAAGCTCTGGACGAGCCAGCGCGCAGGCGAGGTCATGAGCCAGCTGCTGCCCTATGTCGACGTGTGCATCGCCAACGAAGAAGACGCCAAGGACGTGTTCGGCATTGAAGCCGAGGGCACGGATATTAACAGCGGCAAGCTCAACCGCGACGGCTACATCAGCGTGGCACGGCAGCTTTCCTCCCGGTTTGGCTGCAAATACGTCGCCATCACCCTGCGCAGCTCCATTTCGGCCAACGACAACGACTGGGCCGGTATGCTCTATGAAGCCGCGGCAGACAAGGCGTACTTCTCCACCACATACCATGTGCACATTGTCGACCGCGTCGGCGGCGGCGATTCCTTTGGCGGCGGCCTGATCTACAGTATGCTCAGCGGCTATGACGCACAGCAGACCATTGACTTTGCCGTGGCCGCGTCCTGCCTCAAGCACTCCATCGAGCACGACTTCAACCATGTTTCCGTGGCCGAGGTCGCAGCACTGGCCGCCGGCAATGCCTCCGGCCGTGTGCAGCGCTGAGTGCAAATTTGTTGCGATCTCTCCTTTCTCTCAATCTCTCATATGGAAAGGGCCCGATCAGCTTCTGCTGGCCGGGCTTTTCCTGTTTTTCGGAAGGCGCACTGTGCATTCACGCATATACGGAAGCCGCCGGACACGGTTTGCCGCTTGGACGCTTTGCAGCTTCAAACTCTGTCCATTCGCACGGGCGGCAGGCGCCCGCGTTTGGCGTTTTCCCCAGTGTCGTCGGGCGCATCACAGGCGTCATACGGCGCTGCCGGGTCGGGCACGCGCTTGCCAAACGGTGCGCGCAGCCTGTCGCGGCGCCGGAATGCAAACGCAAGCTCTTCTGCCCAGCCGGTGCGCCCCGTGAGGAGCTTGTAGGTTCAGCCGTCACGCACAGCACATGATGCTCGCGAGAACTTGAAAGTCCTTGTTAGCATCCTCGCAGTTTCTTTTTCTGTATCATATCACGCATCGCTCATTTCATCAATCATCGTTTCGTTAAAAATGATGGATGCTGTCATGCCCATCTTTTTCGAAATCCCAGCTTTTATGCCGCTTCACTCTGCTGCTTTCTGGGACAGCCTGTTTTCAAAATCCCATAGAACGTCCGCGCGCCGCATTGCCGAAATCACAAGTATTCTCCATGCGCACCGCTGCACACGTTCCCATGCTTTATCCGTGTTGATTAAACTACGAGTTCACTGGATTTATCCACGCAAGTGTGGTATCTTTGATACAACGAGATCCCGAATTTTGTTCGCGCGGCAGCACCGAAAAGCCTTGCAAATACAAGGATTTTCCCAGAAGAACGCTGCGTGATTTTTCCCCATATGGAAACAGACCGGAAAATAGAGAAAATGCGTATTCACGCAGCATGAATTTGCTCGTAAATACGCATCTTTTTGCCGTTTTACTTTTTCAAATAGCGGTGCAGCATGGCCGCTGTTTCCGCGCGGGTCGCAAAGCCTGCCGGATTGATCCGGCTGCCGCTTGTGCCGCGCACGATTCCTGTTTCATATGCCCAGGCAAGCGCCTCACGCGCATAGCCGCCTACGCAGCCTGCGTCAGAGAAGCCTTCAAGCGATGCGGTCACAGCGGTGCTCTGGCCGCAATAGCGGCTGCAGCGGTACAGAATTGCTGCGAGCTGCTCTCTTGTAATCGCGTCATCCGGCGCAAACCGTCCGCCGCCGCAGCCGTTGATGATGTCGTTTTCCGCTGCCCATGCAACAGCATCTGCATAGTACATGCTTGCTGGGACATCATGGAATCCGGATGCTTCTTTTGCTGCCGGGCTTCCCTCTAGCCGCCAGAGAATGGTTAGGATCATGGCTCTGGTGGTTTTCTGTCCCGGTGCAAACGTTGTCTTTGACACACCGTTCATCAGGCTGTTTTCATAGACATACGCAACGTCGCCATAGAACCAGTCCTGCTTTGCGACATCGGTAAACGGGAGCACCGCCGGTTCTTTCGTTCCGGATGCGCCCGAGTCGGCCGGAGCGGATGGCTTGACCGGCACAACCGGCATATCAGAGACGCTCAGCTCCTGTTTTCCGGAAACGGAATAAAGCTTGCCGCGCCAGCGGATGTCGCCGTCGCCGAACGCGTGGTAAACGGTCACTTTCGACGCGGAGCGAATTGCGCTCCCATCGTCCGTGCTGAGCACGAACATTGCGCCGTCCGGATATTATAGCCGTTTGTGCCGATCTTTTCGCTCATGTGCGGATACAGCGCCACGCAGTCGCCATAGGCCAGCTCCATCAGCGGCACGATATGGCTTCCCGGCTCGGCCTGCGTCTTTTTGGAGAGAATGCCCTCGAAGTAGTCTCCATATGGGACGGCCCATTCGACACCGCCCTCCGAGCCAAACACGCCGAATGTATCCTGTGCGTATCCGGCAAGCGTCTGCTTCCAGTGCATATCCTCGCTGCGGCTGAGCGCATTCGGCGCATAGCTGACGGCAAGCGGTACATTGAACGTTGTGTCGATAAAATAGCTGTTCGGCGAAAACAGATCCTTGACCTGCGGCAGATTACGGTAAGCAAACTCCATTGCCTTGTCCGACGCCATCAGATAGGGCGTTCCGCCTGCCCATACGCCGCCGGTCTGCGGGCGGCCGTCCTTGTTGTACATCAGGTATTTCGTATCAAACGACGGCGCGTCGTCATACATATCCTGATAGTTATCGTGCAGGCCGAACAGCCAGCCGTAATCGCGAACCTGCGTGGAAAGTGCGGCAAGGCCCTCGTTGCCGCCGGCCTCGGGAGAAGCCGGAAGAATGTCCGGATATTGATTGTCAAAGCCCATCCGGATCCAGCCGCCGAGCGTCATCAGTGCCCGGTCAAAGCCAAGCACATCGTTCCAGTGCTGCGCGACCTGCGAAAGCTCCGCAAACGTGTGCGAGGTATAGCCCGCGCTGCCGCGGCTGCGGATCATCGTGTCCGGCTTTGCCGTTGCCGCACCGTACGAAGCTGCTGCACCATAAGGAAGGTGGCGTGATGTTTTATCACATGGTGCAGAGCTTCCCGAAGGGCGCAGACGTTGACCCGCGCACGGCGCACGAAGCCGCACGGCGGCTGGCAGAATACTTCGAGGGCTGTGAGGTACTGGTCTGTACGCACGTTGACCGGGAACACTTTCATTCACACTGTATTATCAACAGTGTCAATTTTGAAACCGGCAAAAAAGTGCATATGGCGGACAAGCAGATTCAGGAACTGCGCGTCCGCAATGACCAGATTTGCGAGGAATTGGGGCTGCCGAAATTCCAGAGAGATGAGCAGCGGCAGTCGCGTGGAATGTCCAATGCGGAATACTACACGGCAGTCAAGGGCGAGAGCTGGAAGTTCGAGCTGATGCGAGTCATCGACGAGTGTATGCGCTGTGCCGGAAATCGTGAGGAATTTCTGGCGCTGCTCCGCTCGGAGGGTTACTCGGCAACTTGGACGGACAGCCGGAAGAATATCACCTATATCACACCAGACGGACGCAAATGGAGCACATCCCCAGCCAGCCATGTTCCGCCTTCATTCCTCCCACAGTCCGCAGACCGTACACTTGATGCGCAGCCTGCCGCCTGCATTGGATAGCGATACGCTGTCGCTGAGTTCCATGAGCATGGAAAAATGTTTCCGCACATATTCGTTCAGCACCACAACGGGAAGCGGCACGTCGAGTATCAGGCAGGCGCTGCGGCGGGTTTCCAACGGCTCCTGAATGTTCAGATTTCCATGTGTATGGTGCATGAGCGCGCCGGCATGTCCGCGCAGCCGGTCGAATTGCAGCCGCTTGTCCTTGCTGGGGACTGTGCCGTGAAAATCGTCTTCAGGCTCACCGAGGATCAGGCTGATAATATCTTGTTCGTTCATGTAAAAAACTCCTTTACGTTTTTCTCTGTCTATTGTTCTACCGCATTTCTGGGTTTGTCCCGCCTGCGTCATAATTTCGCGGCTGAATCTTCAGCCATGAAACAGGGTGCTTCAATTTCCAAGCACGGGTGCGTCAGATCCGCCGCAGGGGCCTGTCCAATTTTGGACACATCTGAAAAATCTTTCGCTCAAAATTGAGCACATCTCCACATTTTTGGGGAGCCGTCCTCAAAAGGGACGAAACGCCGCTTTTGCTTTGCCTTCATACGAAAAACGTACGAAGGAGATCTGCTCAAAATTGCGCAGGTCCCACCAGAACGGGGGGTCCCCAAAATTGGGGATACCCCCCATTTCACAAATCTGAGTAGAAAAAATCAAATCGCCCAAAGGGTTTCCAAAAAAATTTTCTTGAACGATATAAATCAAATTCCAGCTTCAGGTGGACAATTCATGCCCACT
>OLSD01001633.1_pt1 | contig 17853 bp, 17 predicted proteins | sample 1672211 | NCBI WGS metagenome assembly OLSD01 (sample SAMEA3136659, study PRJEB25190) | human gut metagenome | reverse complement strand
AAAAAAAGCGAGTGTCCTCACAGCTTTTCAAATGCTGTAAGAACACTCGCCATGGAAAAGTACCACCATTTTGATAGAATACGCCCGGTTTTGCCGGGTGCATTTTGAATTACTCCTTAAGAGAAGCAATCACTTTTCCCACAGTACCTATACGTTTTTTGTACTCCGTCCCTTCTGTATCTGAGGCGTATACATATACGTTTGTGCTTTTGTCCTCTCTGGATAAGCCTTTGATGATCTCGGCTTTACTAAACTGAACATTGTGCATTTCAGACGGATCAAGCGTTGCTGTACTGTCAAATGGCCTATCAACAGGGTACATTTTGTTGAGTTTTCCGTCTTTCTTTATTGCAAATCCCAAATACGTAAGGCTGATTGTTCTGTTACCGACGTTCGTTGCTGTGGAAGACATCCCCACCAAACTTGTCTCAGTTCCTCGTAGTGGGATTCGGCTGACGCCAAGCAGAAGAGACGACCCAAGGAGTAGTTTCTTTTTATAAGGCAGACGCGCTGTGTGAATGGAGATAACAATTGCAATAATACTGAGTAGAAGTCCAATGATTGACAGAATGGCAGATATAAAACCATTGTTTTGGTTGCACCATTCAATAAAGCACATCAAACAAGCCCTCCCATCTGTATGGTGGGATTATCCTCCAGCACATGGGAACTCATGATCCTGCTTCCGGCATACATCAGATATTGGACTCCACTGGCCACAGCCATTTCTTCGGCTGCGGCCTGTTTAGCTTTTACGACCACATCGTCGATCTTGTTGTCACCCTTGACCTCGATCAGCTGATAGGACCCATCGGCCATCTTTGCAAGGAAATCCGGGTAATACTGGCGTATCCGGCCAGACTCGGGATCGTAGTAATGCACAGAGAGATCGCCCTGATTGGACGTAAACATACCCGTAAAGTATACCTCCTGCACTTTCGCGCTGGTGATGTACTGCATAAAGCATTCCTTCTCCGGCGCGGAGTCGAAGCAATAGGTATCCGCATGGAAGCTCTTTTTGATCTGCTCCGGTGTAAAGCCCGGATAGCGATCCGTCAGGACAAGATCATCCTTCGCGGAGAATTCATAGTATCCAGCATCCTCCGGCTCGCGGAGAAGCACCAGTTCCTTGTCCTCGGTCCGCAGCTCAGATGTCACATCAAAGAGCGCATGGAAAACGGCGGGAATGATGTAGTCATCCAGAACGGCGTTATAGCGATTCACTGCTTCAAGGATCACATCGATCCCATCAACAGACTCACGAAGAATCCGCGCCGCAAGTATGCAGGAGATGTTCAGATACAGCGCCACTTCTCCGGCCAGAGAGAATTCACTGTACCGCATATTGTCTTGCAGGTAATCAACGGTTTTCTCCTTTACCGTTGTATCACGGGCAAGGCTGTCGCCCTCATAAACGACGCTCCGATATTTAGAGAGATCCGCGCCCACCAGTTTGAAATCAACAGGGTCGGTATATTCTTTCTCATGGAGCGTGTACTCATGCCAGATCCTTTTGAGCGTGATTGTCCTCGGAGGAGGCAGTACACGGACCTTATACTTATGCCGATCATCACTGGACGGGGCTTTGATATCCTTGATCTCCATATTGAAGTTCTTGTGGAGCTCATCATTCAGCGTGTCAAAGTTCTCCTTTGACAGAAACACCGTAGCGGTCAGCCGCTCATTTGTAATGGAACGGAGGCAACGCATGGTGGCCTGCAGGACAAAAATTTTAGACTTCGGACTGCGGAACAGGGCAACACCGAACAGAGAACGGCAGTTCCAGCCCTCTTTGCCCTTCTCCACGAGAATGATGAATTGCTTATCGTTGCCCTCGGAGCCGGGAACATCCAGATTGTTGAAATGCCGGATATCCTCGTCTTTGGTGTACTTCGGATCACCAACATTCAGAAGGATGCTGGTGGCCGGGATGCCAAGGTCGGCAAGGATTTTTTCCAGCGCAGGGCGTACTTCTGTTGCGGCTTCTTCCACTCCGGCTGCGTAGATTGCCAGCTTGGGCTTCAGGCCCTCATAGGTCTTGCCGCCATAACGCTCCCAAAACGTGGTGACGACCGCTTTCAGGAACTCCTCGCTCTTTACATTCTCATAGCCGAGCGGGTCTGCATCTTTCAGAAATCCGTTCCAGATGGATTCACGCAGGCCATAGGCATAGACGACTTCCGGGAGAAGCTGATTTTTCACATACGGTGTACCCGTATAGTTATAGCAGGCCACAATAGAGGTATACTCCGCGAGAAGGTTGATGGTGTCACGCAGGCTGGTCTTGTTTGCGCCGCTGGAACGGATCTGCTTCTCCAGATCCGCGCCAAAGAGGTGGTGGGCTTCATCCACGTAAACACCGAGCTGGGGCAGACGGCAGAGCTTTTTGAAACGCTGGTTATCCATCAGGGTGGTGTCGTCCCATGCGTCATCCTCGTCACCCTCGCCATCGCCATAAACGGCGGAGAGCAGAGAGCTGGTGCCACTGAAGAGAGTCTGCGCTGCCGTCTCCTCCTTGCGTTTTTTCTTTACGATAATCTTTTGCGTGTTGGAGATAATGATATTGAAATCGGAATCGTCAATGGTATGCAGGACCGTACCCGTCTCGTCCAGAAAATGGAACTTGATATTGGCATCCAGCACCCGGGCATATTCAGGCGGCACGACTTTCGTTTTGTCAAAGGTCATGATCTCCCGCAGGGACTGCAGGACAGTCTTATCCGGGGCGAACACCAGCGCATTATGGCAGAAACGCTTGTCCTTCGGGTACTTTTTGGCCAGCAGAAACTCATAGAAGATGCAAGTCGCCATGAGGATCGTTTTACCCAAGCCCATCGTCAGAGCATAGATATAATTGGGGTACGCCTCCCGGTACTTCTTCATCTGCTTGAAAAGAGTATCGGTAATCTTTTCTGTGGGCGCATCAAAAATTGTAATCTGACCGCTCTTTGAAAGAGAATAATAAGATGCGTCAGAGAAGTTTCCGCGCTTGTTCCGCCAGTCATCAAACATCTGATAGACCTGCGGATTGCCCATGAACTCCTTGACAAAAACATACATCTCCAGCGCCTCGAACTGCGGCCTGCGGAGAAAAGCATGGGGATTCTCCTCGCTGTCGTTATAAGCGAGAAACTTCCGGGTCAAGTCATTATAGCGGGAGCGAATCTTTCCTCGGTTGGCAGTGTAGTAATACCACAACTGCTCATGGAAGGAAAAGTTGGAATCATAATTGGTGGCCATTATCGGACCTCCACTTCCAGCGACTCCGAGAGCAAATCAGTGATCTTAACCTTAATGGTGCCGCAATCCTCCGGAATATCATAGACGCCGATAACCAGCTCATCCTTGCCGGGAACATCCGTCACGGCAGGCTGCATCACGACGCCATCGTAGTTCCAGTCAATCATGATGGAGTCCACGAGCTGCCGCCAGTCCTCTACATACTCTTTCTGGAGGGAGAGCTTCTGCATCAGGTTCATGGGGTAGAAAGCTCGAATGACCAGCTTGCCGCCTTCGCGGACGATCTCTGCCTCCGCATCACGCTTAAGCTGCAGATCGGCCTTGTCGCGGAGGATATCTACGATCTGGATATCGACTTTGTAATCCACCAGCTCCTGCTCCAGCGCACCCTTCAGGTCCGGCTCGTGGCCCATGCAGACGATGGTGATCCGCTCCACGGGCTGTCCGGGATTCTCCTCTTTGCGCTTTTCATAGGTCTTATACGGCAGGTTGGCAATCAGTTCTTTGAGGTCGGCTTTGGTGGCGATCCGGTTGACGGGCATGATCTTCACCATCCGGCCATCCAACTCGCCGTCCCAAACATCACTGGCCGGGAAAGGCTGGATCTCCAGTGCGGAGATCAGGAGCTCACGCGCTTCCACGGGATTACGGAAGAAGTCATAGTTGTTGACGTTGTATACTTCAAAGCCTGTATACTTGTCTTCCTGCCCCTCCAGTTCTGCGGCAACGGACAGGAGCCGCTTTGTGGTTGTCTGGATTGCGCCGAGGTTGATATCGGCACCGATGAAACGGCGACCGAGCTTCATGGCAACAGCCTGTGTGGTGCCACTTCCCATAAAACAGTCCATTACTATATCGCCGGGTTGAGAGGAAGCCTCGATAATCAGTTCTAATAATCTCTTTGGCTTTTGCGTTGGGTAATTCAGGTTTTCAGAACTTGTTTTTCGTGTAACCGAAGTTTGACCAATATTGAGGACATCTTCTTCCCATACGGAGTCTAAAAACCGATCTGTAAACTCGTCATATATTATGCGGCCATTTTCATCACGTGCAACTTCGAGAGCTTTGGTTTTTCCATTCCAAACGACACGGTTTCGTTTGACAGGTTTATCCAGAGGAACTTTTACGCGTTCATAATAATATTTTGGGGATTTCGAATAAAACAGGATGTTGTCATGCTTCCGCGGGAGAGAAGTAGTTGCATTTTCTTTCCTTTCTGAATAAGGTTTCCGTTTTCATCAAAGGCAAGCCCCGCCGCCGTTGCGCCGCCCTGTCCGAAATGCTCCGCATTGTGACAGTTCATGCAAAGGGCTTCAAGGTTGCCGGGGTTTAGTGATATTTCCGGGTCAAGCACGTTTTCGGCGGTCAGGTATATTTTATGATGGGCGATTTCGGCAGGCTGTCCGCAACGTTCACAAATGTAATGCTTCGACATAAGGAACGCTTTGGACAGTCGCCGCCATGCTTTCCCGTGGTAGAACTGCGCCCGCGTCATGCCTGCGCCCGTTCTGCCGACAGCGCTTTCAAAAGGCTGTCGATAACCCTTTGCAGCTTGTCCGTTTCGGCATTGTCGCCGTAATACCATAGTTGAAGCAGGAACCGCCCCGCCGCCTGCGCTAAGGGGGAATATTCCCCATTTACTGCCGTGTAACCCGTCGTCGCTTCAAGATAGGGCGGAACAGCGGACAGCAAAGCAAAAATCATTGCGTCGTTGTCGCTGCCGTCTATCCGTAAAATGTCGCGGGCTTCTTCAATCGTGAAAATCATTTTGCTTTGCCGTCCTTTCCGGGTAAGGCGGCATTACGCCGCCTGTACCTCTACTTTGACGAACGCGCCCGGAACAATGGGCTTGCCGTCCGCGATGCACAGCGCCCGGTAATCAATCAGGCCGCTTGTAAAGCCGCTTTCGCGGGAAACCTCGATTGCCACGCCCTGCGGGATGTTCACGCCGTAATAGCGGAAATTCCCGAAAAGGATTGTTCCGGCGGGGATATTGTCGTCAAGTACGATTTCAAAACCGAACAGACGACGAACGCCGCCGCGCTCCGGGTCGGTGAAGAAATAACGGTTTTCGCCGTCTTTGAGCGGGTACACGCTGCCGAACAGGGTTGCCGTGGACATTGCGAACTTTGCCCCGCCCGCATATCCGGCAGGCAGCAGGGCGACGGCTGCAAGCAGGTTGTCGGCGGTCAGTTCCGTTGTCTGAATGCGGTTTTTGTTGTTCCACGTAATGCCGGACAGAATGCCCGTGGGCTGTCCGTTGCCCGTGCCGGAAACAATAGCCGCGCCGATTGCGTCCGCAATGCAGCTTTTCAGTTCGTCGGTCAAATAGCGTTCAAACGCTGTTGTGTCCATGCGCTTGACGGCTGCGGACATGGATAGGATTTTGATAAGTTCGCGCCCGGTGAACGTTACGGCTGCGGTCGTTACGTTCTTGCGCTCCACGGCTGCGCCCTCGGTGTGCCATGCTGCCGCGTCTGTCGGTGTTCCGACAGGGACGGAAAGATTGTTCGGAACAGAGAACAGGCGGATTTCGTTATACAGCCCGTTCACGCCCCGCGCCTGCTTCACAACTTCATTCAGGGTTGTGGTCGGGATAACGGCGGCGGAATTGGACAGGGTATTGAAAGCGTCGGCGCGTTTCTCTGCCTGCGCTGCCGCAAATGCGCGGTTTTCTCCGTCGGTCAGTTCCTTGCCCAACAGGGACTTATAAAAGGCGCTGCGGTATTCCGGGGTGTTGTGGGTGTCGGTGTTGATGCTGCCTTTTTCAAGGCTTGCGGTGATCGGATTAAAATTGCTCATGGTCTTTTCTTCCTTTCCGGCTCTCGCCTGTACATTGGTTTGTGTGTATGCGGCATAATTTACGATGCTGATTTCGTAAATTTTGCTGATTTGGGTAATTGTCCGGGTCTGCGTCTGTTCGTCAAAGGTATAGTTGCCAATGTCGAACGCAAAGGACATTTGCGACAGGTCGCCACGCTTGACGGCTTCATATACCGCCCGTGCCTGCTCTGTGTCCGGCAGTTCTGCCGACATTTCAAGCCCCTGTTCTGTGACGGTCAGGGAAAGGGTTTTCGGGCTTCTCGCAAGGGGTATCTGTCCGCCGTCGTGATTGGTAATCAATACAATGTCGTCAAGGTCAAGCCCGCGCAATGCGTCCGGGGCGATAACCTCTTTGATTCCGCCTATATCGGCGGCCTGATTGAATACCACGGCAACGCCCGTCAGGGTCAGGGGCTTTTCTGCCGCCCGGACTTTATAACAACGGGTCTGCTTCTCATTCTTCATTTGTGTTTACCTCGCTTTCTTCAAGTTGGTATGCGTCCGCCTTTTCAGCGGAAACATAATTCAGGGATTGCAAACGCCTGTCGCCGTCCTCGACGGGCGGTAATGCCAACAAATGCCGCGCTTCGTTTACGGTCATAAGCCCCAACGGGGCGGCTTCATGCAGCAGCTTGATTTTCGTTTCTGCGCTTGAAAACTCGATGCGCTCCGCCGTGAATGTGATCGCCGCGCCGCTTTTCAGGTGGAATTCCTGCGATAGCTGCAAGGCGAACGGTTCAACAACGCTTTCATAAAACGCGCTGAATTCGTTTTCCGTATAGCTGCCGGAAATGATTTTCCCGTTTACGCCTATGGATAGCTTGTATTAGTCTTTCTGCCCCGGACGTTTGACAGGTGCAAGGTGAAAGGCTTATTCAAACTTTGCGTCATACAGTCCGCCCCCTTTCTTTAAGTAGTAGCAAAGATTTCCCGTGTGATATAGCAGCGGTTTCCTACCTGTATAACGGGAAACGCTCCGCGCTTCACAAGTGTTCTGATTGCGTATTCCGGGAACTGGAATTCTTTCGCGGTTTCCTTGATGGTCAATGCGGGTTTCTCCACGGTCGCGCCCCCTTTCTGTAAAATTCGCTTTTATTGTACGTTTATATTGACAAAGGCGTTTCCCCTGTCTATAATTGCATTATAGCAGGTCTAACCGCTAAGTCAATATTTCTTGAACTTACTTGAAGATGTTCAAGAAAACCGTCATTAGAAAGGAAAAAGAAGATGCCGAAAACAAGAAAAGGTTCGTCAATCGAACTCTATAATTCCCATTTTGCGGCAACGCTGCGCGAATTGATGGAAAAGCACGGGACGACACAGAAAGAACTTGCCGATGCCGTGGGCGTTCGTCCGCAAACCCTTTCCCTATATACAACGGGGGAAACACAGCCCAACGTGGACAAGCTGTTGAAGATCGCGGAATACTTCAACGTAACAACGGATTTCCTTATTACAGGAACCATTCTTGAAGATATTCCCGTGCGTGAAATGCTCGGACTGTCGGAACGGACAGTTGAAAACATGAAACTGATAAAAGACGGGTATTTTGAAGATGCTCCCTATATGCTTTCTGTGCTTGATCGTCTGTTAGGTGATAAAGATTTTTACCTTGCGTTGGAACAGGCGGCGACATGGTACGGCAGAAAGCAGCAGATTGAAGCAGCAGGCGGCGACACAGAAAGCGAAAGCGAATTCTGCGAATGGAAAGCTGCAAAATACATGGAAACATATTTGCTTGACTTCATGCGGGCAAATATGAATATACAATAAGAAAGGGTGGTTTTATGGCAAGTATCAGAAAGCGCGGCGACACGTACACCATAACCGCATACATGGGTTATGATGAAACCGGAAAGCAGCGCAAGAAAACAACAACGTTCCGCCCACCGGACGGGGTAACGCCGGGAAAGGCGGAAAAACTCGCAAAGCAGTTCGCGGCGGTGTGGGAAGAAAAAATCAGGGGTTACGTTGCCCTTGATGAAAACAGGACGTTTGCAGAACTCGCGGAATGGTACTATTCCACGGTTGCGCCGTCCACGTTGAAACCAAATGTTCTTGTGAACTATCAGAAAGGCATATATGACCATATCATGCCTGTAATCGGGCGGGAAAAGTTGAAAAACATCACGCCGCCCATGCTCGACAGTCTGTTTGCAGAATTACAGAAATCCGGCAATATGGAAAGTTCTTTCAGGCTGAAAGATAAATCCATTCTTGACGGTGTGAAGCGTGAAGAATTTGCAGCAAAAGCAGGGGTCAGCCGTTCTATTGTGTTTAACGCGCTTGCAGGAAAAACCATGCGGCGGGAAAATGCGGAAAAGATCGCTGCCGCCCTTGATATGAAGCTCGACAAGGCTTTTGACGATGTGACAGAAAGGCGTGGTCTTTCCGGGGCTTCTACAAACAAGCTGAAATTGAACCTGTCGGCAATCTTCACGGCAGCGGTCAAGAAAGAAATCATGCGCCGGAACCCGTGCAAGTTGGTAACGCCGCCGAAAGTGGACACAGCGCCCGCCGCATATCTCGATGAAGCGCAATGCCACAAGCTGCTTGATTTGCTTTCACAGCAGGACGATTTTCAGTTTGAAGTTATTATCAATCTGTTCATTGCGTCCGGCATTCGCGCCGGGGAACTGTCCGCTTTATATTGGGAAGATATAAACCTTGATACAGGCATGATGTTTATACGGCATACGCTTGTTCACGTCGGCGGGGAATACGTCAGGCAGGAACCGAAAACGGCAGACAGTACGCGCCGCATTATTCTTCCTGAATACATTATCGGTCTGTTGAAGAAACACAAGGCAAAGCAGGCGGAACGGCGGTTCAAGATGGGCGGACGGTACAAAAACCCGGATTTGGTGTTCACAAATAAGTCAGGCGGTTTCTATCTCGGCACAAACATGAACGGCAAGTTGAAAAAGGTCATTGCCGGAACGGACTTGCCGCAAGACTTACACCTGCATTCAATGCGCCATACTCATGCGTCACTTTTGATTAACTCGGACGTTGCGGCGCGGGTGATCGCGGACAGGCTCGGACACAGTACCACGAAAACGACGCTTGACACGTACAGTCATGTATTTGCGGAAAGTGAAGCGCGGGCAATGCAGGCCATTGATATGGCGTTGTTCCGGCAGGCAAAGTAATAAAGGGTATGAAAAAAACCGCCGTGAAGCGGTTAAAATTTGTCGCTTATTTGTCGCTTAAACCTGCTAAAAGTAGCTTATTGAAATAAGACGATATTCAATCGGCAATCAATATTTAGTGCCTTTATAATCTAATATCATACTATATATTGTGGTTCGTTGGGTATCATGGGATATCGTTTTATTTGAATATACTCTGAAAAGGAGGCGATCTGGACCTTTGATGGGCGCGGAGAATTATTATTGACCATCATGAGCAGCCTTGCCCAAGAGGAGAGCCGCTCCATTTCCGAAAATGTCACATGGGGCCAGCGGAAGCGCTTCGCAGACGGGAAGGTCACGATGCCGTATTCTTCTTTCCTCGGTTACCGCAAAGGGGCGGATGGCCTGCCTGAGATCGTCCCGGAGGAAGCGGCCATCGTCCGGCAGATCTACACGCTTTTCATACAGGGCAAGACGCTCAACTGGATCGCGAAGCACCTGACGGAACAGGGCATCCCGACGCCGCGAGGGAAAGTCAAATGGCAGAGCAGCACCGTTGAGAGCATCCTGACAAACGAGAAGTACAAGGGCTGCGCGATCCTGCAGAAGAAGTTCACGGTGGATTTCCTTTCCAAGAAGATGAAGGTGAACGAGGGCGAGGTCCCGCAGTACATAGTGGAACAGAGCCACCCGGCGATTATTGACCCTGACCAGTGGGAAAAGGTGCAGACGGAGATGGCAGTCCGTAAATCCAAAGGGCGGCACCATAACAGCCTGAGTCCATTCTCGGCAAAGATCGTCTGCGGTGATTGCGGGGAATACTATGGTCCCAAGGTATGGCACAGCACTGACAAGTACCGCCGCGTGATCTGGCAATGCAACGGGAAGTTCAAAGGTGAGCATCGCTGCAGCACACCTCATTTATACGAGGAGGACATCAAGCGCCTGTTCCTGCAGGCTGTGGCGGATCTTACAGAAGCGCGGGAAGTCCTGATGGAAACCTGCCAGATGCTGCTGGATGAATACCTGAATACGGAGAAAATTGATGCAGAGTGCGCTGCGCTGGAGACCGAGCTGGAGATCGTTTCTGAGCTCACGCGGAAGCTGATTGCGGAAAATGCTACCACAGTCATACAGCAGGATGAGTATAATCGGAGATACGATGCGCTGGCTCAGCGATACCGCGATGCCGAGGATAGAGCCCAGCAGCTTCAGAGCCAGAAGGTCACCCGGCGTTTTCAGGCTGATGTGATCGAGAGCTTCATGAATGAGATCCGCGCCTTTGATAATTCTCTCCCTGTCCAATACAGTGACCGCTTATGGCTCAACCTGATCGACCGGGTGACGGTTTATGAAGATGGGCGGCTGGTCTTCCGATTCAAAAATGGAACAGAGATCACCGAGACGCTGTAACGCCAGATACGAGTATAGCCCGTGGTGGGGACCGACTGATCCTCATCACGGGCTTTTATCATTGAAACGATTGTGGCCGTTTGAAACGTTTGCTTTTCCGGCCAGCGTGCTTGTTTCGGGAAAACACCTTCTGAAAGGAGCTTGATTATGACGGACGCCTGTACAAATGCACCCACTCACAGCAGAAAGCCTTGCTGTAAGCGGCTTTCCGGGCAAAAAGAAACGGACCAAACATCGACACATTGTATCAATGTTTGGTCCAATTATGGTCGGGGTGACGGGATTTGAACCCACGACCTTTTGGTCCCGAACCAAACGCGCTACCAAACTGCGCTACACCCCGCAAATAAAAATGGAGCCAATGAGGGGACTCGGACCCCTGACCTGCTGATTACGAATCAGCTGCTCTACCAACTGAGCTACATTGGCGCAATTCAACATTTCTATTATAGAAAACCGGAGAGGATCTGTCAAGTAGCAACTTTCAAGGATCCCCTCGGTTTTCAAAAGGAATACACTATTTGCGTTTTCGCAGGACTATATACAGGCCACCGCCCAAAAGCAGCAGGCACAGGGGAAGAAATTGCAGCAGGCCTGAAGAATGGGCGGATGTATCTTTTTGAACAGGCGCAGCGGTAGTGGCGGGGCGGCTGTCCACCTGTATCTGGGGAACAGGGGTAGCGGTGGGGGAAGGGAGAAGGTCGCTTTCCGCTTCCAGCAGGCAGGAAAAAAGGATTTCTCCCTGGAAACTGTATGTAACCGTGCCTACCTGCTGACCGGCTTTTATGGGAAGATCCAGCGGCATCAGCTCCGTTTTCGCTTCTATGGTTTCCGGATGAATATAAGCCTCCCGGGGCAGAGAGATGACTCCTTCCGGAGAAACGGGGCGGCAGGTCAGCAGGCGGAGACGATCCCCGTCCTGCGCCTGTGCGGTAAAACCATGGGGCAGTCCCCGGGCGGCCAGGGCATCCAGTGTGCTTTCCGGATACAGGTAGTCAAACCCGTAGGTAAAGAGGGAAACGGCCTCCAGAAAACGGTTGGCGGATACAGCGTCATAAGCGGCGCCGGAAAGCCCTCTGGTGGAAACCTTATCTCCCAAAAGTACACAGATCAGGGTCACATCGTTTTTCCGGGCCATGGCCAGATAGGTACGTCCGGCGGCGTTGGTGCTGCCGGTTTTTCCGCCGATGCACCAGGGATACAGGGCGGTGATCTTTTCATATTCCTCCGAGGGTGTGGGATCACTGACCAGACGATTGATATTTTTCACCTGAAGCAGGCGGCCGGTGGTCTGTTCTTTCAGTTCCCGTGAGGGAGTCTGCAAAATGGCGCAGAGAGCTTCGTTTTCTGCGGCAGCGGCCCCCAACCGGGCGAGATCCCGGGCAGTGGTATACTGATTGCTGTCGTGGAGACCGCTGGCATTGGAAAAGTGACTGTTTTCCATGCCCAGCTCTGCCGCTTTTGCATTCATAAGGACGGCAAATTTTTCTTCACTGCGGGCGACGTGCTCGGCAATGGCCCGGGCCGCATCGCAGCCGGAGGGCAGAAGCATGCCGTAAAGCAGATCCTCCATGGTATATACTTCCCCCTCCTGGGCGCCGATCTTGCTGTTGACCCGGCTCAGGTCCACGGCGTGAGCAGAGATTGTTACTAGATCTGTGGGGGAACTGTTTTCCAGCGCTACCAGAGCCGTCAGGATCTTGGTGATGCTGGCGGGATAGGTGCGTTCTTCCGGAGCTTTTTCCAATCCGGCTACGGCGTTGTCGGGATCGCTGCTTTGGCACAGGAGCACGGAGGACTCCGGAAAAGACATTATATCCGGCCGCTCCGGGGCTTCGGTTTCTCCAAACACGGGGAAAAAGGGGAAAAGAAAAACCGCCAGGGCAGCTAAAAGAGCCCCCAGGCGGCGGATATGCGGTTGCAGAGTGGGGGTGCTCATCTGCCCTCCCGGTTCATTCTTTCCATACGCTGCTGACGGCGGCGGCGGGCGGCCCGCTCCCGGCGGCGCTTTTCCCGGCGGATCCGGGCTACGATCACCAAAGCGACAAAGCCTATAAGGGCCAATACCACCAGACCAATGAGTATGTACAGCAGAATACTCCCCAGCCCCGGCCCCTGGGAAACGGGTGCTCCATCCAGGGTGGTGGTGGAGCCAATGAGACTGACGTTGCTGTCGGTACCGGCAGGGGCATCGGAGGGCTGGGTAGAAAGGATCCCCTCGCTGACACTTCTGTCAGCATACAGGTTGGAAGTAAACAGCACTGTATCTCCCACCACATACTCCACCGTGCCCACTACATCCCCTTCACTGATGGGGGCGGCAATGGTGCCGATACGGGTCTTGGCTACGGCGGTAATATCGGCCATGAGGGAGTCATAGAAGGGCTTCATGAGCTGAAGTTCCTGCGCCGTATCCAGCCGGGCCGTGGCATTGACCACACCGGCGTTAGAATCGCTGGCGGCATAGTTCTGCACCTGAACGGGGAAGGAGACAGGCATACCGGCGTTGATGAGATCCTGCACCGTCACCAGCACGGACATCTGCTTAAAAGCATAGTCAAACAGCGCGATGGCATCTTCAAACCGCTGGGCATTGTAAGGATCCTTGGCCTTTTCCCGCATATTCATGGAGTTGGCCAGATATTCCGGGTCATCCAGCGTGCCTCCCAGCAGTACGGCGATAAGAGTAGTGCCTCCGCGGGTGGCGGCGCCTACAAAGCACTTGCCGGCGGCATTGGTATCCCCGGTTTTAACGCCAATAGCATCGGGATACAGCAGGCTCTTGGGGGTAAAGGAACCATCGCTGGAAACGGCGTCCACCAGCAGCCGGTCCGTATTGGTCAGGGTGATGGAGTGAGCTCCGGAAGCATCCGTGCAGGTATAGGTTTTTGTGGATACGATCTCTCGGAATTTCTCGTTTTGCAGGGCGTGGGCTGTAAGCTTGGCCATATCCCGGGCCGTGGAATAATGATCGGTCTTATCCTTGCCATGCACGGTGACAAAATGGGAGTTGGTCATGCCCAGTTCCGCCGCCTTGTCGTTCATAAGCTTGGCAAAAGCGGTGGTGGAACCGGCAATATGCTCGGCAATGGCAACAGCGGCATCATTGCCGGAGGGGAGCATCAAACCGTAAAGCAGATCCTTCAGCGTCCACTGTTCGCCCTGCTGCAGTCCCATAAGGGAATTGTATTTGGAAAAATCCACCGCGCTGGCGCTGATGGTCACCACATCTTCCAGATTTCCCTGCTCCAGCGCGATCAGGCAGGAGAGGATCTTGATGGTGCTCCCGGTGGCGCAGCGCTCATCGGCATTCTTTTCCAGTCCGTACAGAGCCGTAGTGGGATCGGAAGCATCTACCAGGATCACATACCGCTCCCGGAGAGTACTCATGTCAAAACCGTCGGCTCGGGCAGCCGGAACGGGAAACAGCAGGGAGACGCAAAGAAGAAGCGCTAAAAAGAAAACGGAAAACTTCCGGAACATGGCAACACCTCAAAAAAAGAAGTAACAACAGTGTACCGCCCCCGTCCCCGGCTTGTCAACCGATAAGCGGGGCGAAAAATTGTCGCTTATGCAAGAGTTTGATGAACAAAGTATGACCGGCGGGATCCCAGTGCCGGGATCGGGGCAGGCCTTATAAAGGCAGGGAAAGCAGCTTTGGAACGATGTCGCCGTTTTCTACAGTCAACAGGGCGCAACCAGATTGAGAACAGCTTCTGGGGCGGGAAAGGGAGCCGGGGTTCAGCAGCAGAATTCCCTCTTCCCAGGTCAGAAAAGGGATGTGACTGTGGCCGAAGCATACAGCTTGCGCCCCGGCCATTCTGGCTTTATAAATCATGGCCAGCTCTCCGGCGCACTGATGGCCGTGAAGCAGCAGAAACCGCTTTTCGCCCAGGGTCACGGTGCGTTCCAGCGGCTCGCTGCTGCCATAATCGCAGTTGCCCTTTACGGCGTAATAGGGGCAGTGAAAGAAGCTGCCTATATCCCGGGCCTCCCGGGCATAATCTCCACAGTGGAAAACGGCATCCAGGGGTTCCAGCTGCTCTCTGAGTCGGTACAGCAGGGAAAGATCCCCGTGGGTATCGGAAAAAACTCCGATCCTCATGCCTGTATCCCCAGCAGATCGTTCAGAATTTCATGGTTGCTTTCGCTTTCCAGAGCCATACGCAGATTCTTCAGGGCATTGCCCCGGTGGCTGACATGGTTTTTTTCTTCAGCGGTCATCTGGGCAAAGCTTTTGCCCATGGGAGGATAAAAGAAGTAGGGGTCATAGCCGAAGCCGTTTGTTCCGGCAGGGGCGCGCAGGAGCATACCCTCCACCTGTCCGCGGCAGCAGAGCACGGGGCGGCCTTTTCTGGCCAGAGCCACGCAGGTGACAAAGCGGCAGGTGCGTTTTTCATCGGGCACATTGGCCATCTCCGCCATAAGCTTGCGGTTGTTTGCCTCGGTATCGTGGCCCTCTCCGCCGGCGTACCGGGCGGAATAGACCCCGGGAGCACCGTCCAGAGCATCCACACACAGTCCGGTATCATCGGCCAAAGCGGCATCAAACCCGCTTTTTTCCAGTACTTCCACGGCCTTCTTCACGGCGTTCTTTTCAAAGGTATCTCCGTCCTCCACCACATCGATGGAAAGCCCGGCTTCCTTCATAGTGACCATTTCCTCAAAATAATCTTTCAGGATAGCTTCGATCTCCTGCACTTTATGGGCGTTATTGGAGGCGATGAGCAACTTCATGACAAAATCTCCTTTCTTTGGGCAGCGGGTTCAGTTTTTGCGGAGGGCTCTGGCCAGTTCTCCGTCGGGCTGGGCCAACAGCGTCCTCTGATTGGTAAAGATCACAAAACCCGGTGGTGATCCGGCAGGCTTTTTTACATACCGCCGCAGCACATAATCTACGGGAACCTTTCCGCTGCTGCGCCCTTTGCTGAAATAGGCGGCCAGTGCAGCGGCTTCGGAAAGCGTTTTTTCTCCCGGCAGTCCCTGAGAGAGGACGATCACATGGGAGCCGGCCATATCCTTTGCGTGGAGCCACAGAGCGTCAGCCGGAGCCGTGCGGGTGAGTTCTTCGTTCTGGCGGTTGTTTTTGCCTACCAGAATTTGGGTCCCTTCAGAAGAGACAAACTCCATGGGCTGGGACTTGCTCTGAGGCTTTGGCGTCCGTTTTCCCTGAGGAGGACGCATGTATTTCTGGGCAACCAGTTCGGTTTTGATCTCCTCAGCCTCCCGGGCACTTTCACACAGAGAGAGGGAGAGAAGCTGACTTTCCAGATAGGCAAGCTCCTGCTCCAGCGGTGCGATCTGTCCGGCGGCATATTCCCGGCCCGCTTTGCATTTCTGATATTTTTTAAAATACCGTGCGGCATTTTCCTTTACGGAAAGCTCAGGCTGAAGCGGCACCGGAGTTTTTTCCGGCGGATAGACAAAATAGTTTTCTACGGCCAAAGAGGAAGCGCCTCTGGGCACGGGGCTAGAATAGCCCGTGAGCAGTTGGCCGTACAGCCGATACTGGGCTTCCAACTCTTGGCTGCCCAGTTCCCGGCGAAACCCTTCCAGTTTATGGAGCGTGCGGCTGTGTGCCCGCTCCAGAACGGTCTTCAGCTCCCCGGTCATGCGGCTCATGCGCATGCGCAGATCCTGCTCCTTATAATAGGCGGTCAGGGCGGCCGAAAGGGAGGGATAGGAGAAGGCCGCTTCTCCTGCCGGAGGCATAAAGGCCATAGGGCCTACGCCGGAAACGATACAGGGACAAAAACCACCTTGGGCCAGATCTGCAAAAAAAGTATGAAGATAGGCGCCGGGATCCGTCTGCCGGGAGGCTGCTTCCCAGATAAGGCGGGCTGCCTGGCGGCTGATGCCGGAAAAACGTTCCATCAGCTGCCCCGGAGCGGAAAGACCGCTGAAAGCTTCTGCAGGGGCAGTAAGGGGATTTTGCTTATCCTGCCTGGGGGGCGCTTCATACAGTACGTTAGGCAGGGAAAGACGGCTGGCTTCGCTGCCCAGACCAATATGCCGCAGGCAGTCCAAAATGCGGCCCTCCTTGTCCAGCAGATACAGGTTTCCGTGCTTGCCCATGAGTTCCAGCACCAGAGTGCAGGCGCTTTCATCCATAAATTCATCCCGGCCGGAAAAGGTAATGCGCAGGATCCTGTCCAGCCCTTCCTGCTCTATGGAGACGAACCGGCTGCCGATGAGCCGCTTGCGCAGCAGCATGCAGAAGGCTGGGGCTGCCGCAGGATTTTCCGGTGCTTCCTCTACCAGCTGCACCCGGCCCAGCTCGTTGTGGATATGCAGCAGCAGCCGCACCCGGCCGCAGTTGGGACCGTGGCAGTACAGGAGTACAGAATCCTTATCCGGCTGCTGCACCCGGTCTACGCGTCCCTCCAACAGGGGTTGAAGCTCCCGGGTCATAAGCCCCAAACTTAAACCGTCCATAGCCATAGGCAGCACCTCAAAAACAAAAATGATATGGAAAAAGCCCCCTTCCCTAGAAGGGGAAGAGGGCCTCGCTTCTATACAGATAGGGTTAGTTGGCGGAAGCGCGCTTAACTGCCAGCTGAGCCTTCTTGTGGTTGGCAGCATTCTTGTGAATGATGCCCTTGGCAGCTGCCTGGTCTACGAGCTTGACGGCCTTGGTATAAGCGGCCTCGGCGGCGTCTTTATCGTCAGCCTTCAAAGCTTCGTCATAGCGGCGCAGAGCGGTCTTGACTACGGAACGATCCTCGCGGTTGCGGAGATTCTCCTTCCGGTTGGTGCCTGCACGCTTGATAGCAGATTTGATGTTTGCCACAGCATTTACCCCCTATTTATATTGTCCATTTTGCGAACTAGGACATTATACCCTACCTTGATTCGGAATGCAAGCCCTATTTTCATATATTTACAACTTTTCACGAAAAAAAGAACGACGGGCAGGAAATGTTCAAAACCAGTGAAAAACGCCGACTTTTCTGAAAAAATGATTTAAAATCTGAAAAAATGATTTAAAAAAGGAAACGAAGCAATTATAATAAAAGAAACGGGATCCGCTCTTGACAAAGAGGGAAAAGCAAATATAATAGGGGATTGCAACTGAAAAAAGGAATATACTTATAAAATGAAATTATTTGGGACGAAGAAAGAACTGAATATGCTGGAAGGCCCGCTTTTGGGGAAGGTCTTTCGTTTTGCACTGCCGTTGATGGTCACAAATCTGCTGCAGGTGCTTTACAATGCAGCGGATATGATCGTGGCGGGCATGTCC
>OLSD01001616.1_pt1 | contig 17962 bp, 9 predicted proteins | sample 1672211 | NCBI WGS metagenome assembly OLSD01 (sample SAMEA3136659, study PRJEB25190) | human gut metagenome | reverse complement strand
CGCTCGGGCTCCACGCCCAACACCTTGGCGTAGTAGGTCTTGGCAATAGCGCCGAACATCTGCTGCGGCGACTTGGACGTGGACAGACTGTCGATAAACTCCGGATAGCGCGCCTTCACAAAGCGCACCCAGCCCGGGCAGCAGCTCGTGAACATGGGCCAGCCGCGGCTGTCGCCCTCGCCCTTGGCGGCGGCACCCAGGCGCTCGAGCAGCTCGGAGCCCTCCTCCATAATGGTGAGGTCGGCCGAAAAGTCGGTGTCGAACACGTACTCAAAGCCAACGCGGCGCAGTGCGCAGGCCAGACGCTCAACGGTAGCCTCCTCGCGAGATATGCCGAGCTCCTCGCCCCAGGCGCTGCGCACGGCCGGCGCAATCTGCACCAGCACGATCTTGTCGGGATCGGCGATGGCGTCGAACACGGTCTCGGTATCGTCGCGCTCGCGCAGGGCGCCCGTCGGGCAATGCGTGATGCACTGACCGCACGCGACGCAATCGGTCTTGCCGATCGGCGCACGCCCGCGGGTACCCACGGCGGTGTGCGTGGCGCGGTTGGTCAGGTCCCAAATCCCTAAGCCCTGCACGTTCTCGCACACCTTGATGCAACGCATGCATTTAATGCACTTGTCGTTATCGCGGATGATGGGGAAATCGAAATCCCAGCCCTCGCGTGCCAGGTGCTGCTCGTACGGCAGATAGAAGATGCCCAGGTCGTTGGCGATGGTCTGCAGGTTGCAGTTACCACTGCGCACGCAGCTCGTACAGCGCGAGTCGTGCTGGGACAGCAGCAGCTGCACGTTGGTGCGACGCGCCTCGCGGGCCTTGGGGCTGTTGGTGTGGACCACCATGCCGTCGAGCACGTAGTTGTTGCAGGCGGCAACCAGCTGGTCGCAGCCCTCGACCTCGACCACGCACACGCGGCAGCCGCCGATCTCGTTTAGATCGCGCAGGTAGCACAGGGTGGGAATCTGGATGCCGACGGACTTGGCCGCGTCCAGGATCGTGGTGTGCTCGGGTACCACGACCTCGCAATTATCGATAGTGAGCTTGACCATGTTGTGCGCTCCGTTTTCGCTGTTGTCGCCGACGGTGGTTTTGTTGAGCTCTACCATTCCAGGTTCCTCCCTCCGCGGAACGCGCCAAAGCCAAAGTGGTCGCAGCGCAGGCAGCGGCTCGCCTCCTGGCGTGCCTCCTGCTCGGTGAGACCCTGCTCGACCAGATTCCAATCGTGAATGCGCTCGCCGGCCTCGCGCTCGCCCAGCTCGCAGCGGCCGCACTCGTGCTTGCCCTTAAACTGCACGGTCGGCAGCTCCACGTCGAGCTTGATCTTGTGGTCAAAGCCCAGGTAGCGGTCGATGTTTGCCGAAGCCACGCGGCCGGCGTTGATGGCACGGATGACGGTGGCGGGACCGGTCTGGCAGTCGCCGCCGCTAAAGAGGCCATCGAAGTTGGGCACGGCGCCATCCGAATCGGTGACCACGCAGCCCCACTTACAGGCGATGCCCATGTCCTCAAACGGCTTGGAATCGATGTCCTGGCCAATGGCCACAAACACGCGCTCGCAGGGAATGACGCGCTCGGGCGTGGCTGCGGCACGCGGGGCCGGACGCCCACGGCGAGGCTCGCCGATAATCTGCGGTTGCACGCGCAGGCCGCTCACGCGACCATCTTCGCCCGTCTCGATGGCGAGCGGCGCCGTGAGCTCCAGAACCTCGCAACCCTCGGCCTGGGCGCCGGCAATCTCGGCGTCCTGGGCCGTCATATCGCAGATGCGACGGCGGTAGACGATGCTCACCTTTTCGGCACCGCAGCGCACGGCAGAGCGCGCCACGTCCATGGCCACATTGCCGCCGCCGATGACGCACACGCGCTGGCCGCTCAGGTCGGGCAGCTCGTCGTCTCCGATGGCGCGCAGCATCTTGACGGCCGACTCCACGCCGGGCGCCTCTTCACCCGGAAGGCCGAGCTTCTTGTCGCTATGGGCACCGATGGCCAGGTAGACGGCATCGAACTCGTCGCGCAGGCGAGCGAGCTCCTCGCCGTTGACGGAGTGATCGAGCTCAACGTCGATGCCGGCGCTCAAGATCCAATCGATCTCGGCCTGCAGGCGCTCGCGCGGCAGACGATAGCTGGGGATGCCGTAGCGCAGCATGCCGCCCAAGTGGTGGCGCTGCTCAAAAATGGTCACCTTGTGGCCCATCACGGCCAGGTAGTAGGCACAGGAAAGGCCGGCCGGGCCGCCGCCGATCACGGCGATGCGCTTGCCGGTGTTGTCCACTACATGCGGCTTGTGGTCGTTGAGGTCACTGTGCTCAACGGCAAAACGCTTGAGGGCGAGAATGTTCATGGGATCATCGACCATGCCACGGCGGCAGTGCATCTCGCAGGGATGCTCGCACACCAAGCCGCAGACGAGCGGCAGTGGGTTGTTCTTGCGGATGACCTTGACGGCGTCGGCATAACGGCCTGCCTCGACGAGCGAGATGTAACCGGGAATGTCGACGTGCGCCGGGCAGCCCGAGACACACGGGACGCGAGCCTCGCGGTCAAAGCCGCAGGAGTGCTCGCGGATGTGGTGCTCAAAATCGTCGCGAAAGCCGCGAATAGCCGTGAGTGCCATGGCGCCGGCCTCGTAGCCGATGGCGCAGTCGCTCGAAAGGTAGATGGTGCGGGCCGTGCGCTCAATCAGGTTGAGCGTGGACTCATCGGCGCGCCCTTCGAGCACATCGGCAAGCAGGTCGCTCAGCGCGCTCAGGCCCACACGGCAGGGCGTGCACTTGCCGCAGCTCTGGGTGGAGCACAGGTTGACGAGCGCCGCCGTAAACTCAACGGGACACGGGGCGAGCGAACTCACCGCCAGACGGCGTCCGAGCGCATCGTGCAGGTCGTCCATGACGGCCTGAGCGTGGCTGCGTTCCATTACATGCAGTCGAGCCATAAGATCCCCTCTCACATGGCAGCCCGGAGGCGAGGCCGGGCGAAATTGCTACACGCACAACACTGACCTAAAAAGTTGTTAGGTCTCCACGCAGTTCGGCAGGCGGCATGAAATGTCACCCTCAGCGGTGAAATAGAACATTACCGCAGATAAATGCCATATTTGGTAAAACGCGTTACCAAATGACAATGCCCCGCCCACGCAATCACGTGGACGGGGCATTGCTCATGGTATGCGGCCAGCGACCCTGTTGCTTTTACTTAAGCTCGGGCCAGTAACCCTTGTTGGCCTCGATCATGTCGTCGAGAACCTCCTTGGCGACCTTCATCGACGGCACGGTCTTGTTGAGCGTAAAGGCCTTGAGCGCCTTCTCGTACGAACCCTCGATCGTAGCCTCGACCACGAGCTTCTCGGAGTTCAGCTGCTGCATCATGAGACCCTGCTGGAACAGAGGAATGTTGTCGCGGCTGATGACCTCGGGGCCGTTCTTGCCAATGTAGGCAGGCAGCTCGACCATAGCGTCGTAGGGCATGTTGGGGATGGCGCCCTTGTTCTCGCAAATGACCAGGAAGCGCTGCTTGGTGTCGTTCTTCAGAGCGATAGCCAGGTCGGCAATCCAGTCGCCGTGGCTGCCCGCATAGAACGTGCTCTCGTCGATCTCGCCCGTCTTCTCGTAGTGATCGATACCGTCGAAGAGGTTCTTCTCACGCGTCTCCTCAACCTCGTTAGCACGGGTGCGCTCGGGGTTGGAGTGCTCGACGAACTCCTTCTGCTGCAGGTAGTAGTTCAGATACGTGTTGGGCAGGTACTCCGGGAAGCACTCCATGATCTCGTACTCGCCCTTCCAGACGTAGTACCAGCTGCCCTTGGTGTGGCGGTTCTGCTCGGGGTGCTCGTCGACGGCCTCCTCGGGCTTCTTTGCCATGAGCGAGCCCATGCCCTTGAGGTAAGAGTCGGGCAGCAGAATCTCATGCTCCTTGATGTACTCGCGCAGCTGCGGGAGCACCTCCTCGCCCTTGTGGCGAATCGAGGTGAACCAACCAAAATGGTTGAGGCCAAAGTAATCGTACTCGACATCCTTCTTGTCGATATCGAGCGCGGCGCAAACCACGTCGATGATCGCGATCGGCATGTCGCAGATGTTGATGATACGAGCGTTGGGACGCAGTACACGGCAGCCCTCGGAAACGATGGCGGCAGGGTTGGAGTAGTTGAGAATCCAGTAGTCCTTCTTGGCGTACTTCTCAACGTCATCGATCAGCTCGACCATGGGGAAGATGGTGCGCATGCCGTAGGCAAGGCCGCCGCAACCGCAAGTCTCCTGACCCACGCAGCCGTGACGCAGCGGAATCTTCTCGTCCTGCTCGCGCATGGCGTAGCCGCCCACGCGCATCTGAGCAAACACGAAGCTCGCGTCGGTAAAAGCCGTCTCCTTGTCGGTGGTCACCGTGAGCTTGATGTCCAGGCCGAGGTCCTCGTGCAAAATCCAGTCCACGAGCACGCCGATCTTGCGCTGGCGCTCCTCGTTGATGTCGTACAGGCGAATTTCGTCAACGTCGAGCTCGTCCTTGCGCAGGGCGATGGACTTGACGATGCCGGGGGTAAAGGTGGATCCGCCACCACACAGAGTAATGATCATTGTTTACTGCTCCTTCTCAATTGCGTTTTCGACCTTGTCGCGCATCTCGGCGACCTTCATGCCAAAGATGATCTGGATATTGTTGCCGTTGCGGTTGATGCCGCTGTTGGGCACGTGGTTGATGAGGTCCTCATCGATGAGGTCCGGGTTCTTAACGTTCACGCGAAGACGCGTAAAGCAGTTCTCGAGCTCCTCGATGTTGTCCTTGCCGCCAAGACCTGCGACCAGGTCGGCAATACCTGCATCGACGCCCTCTGCGGGAGCCGCGGCAACAGCGCCCTGCTTCACCGCGACAGACGCGGCGGCCTCGCCCTCGGCAACGGACTCGGCGAGCTCGGACTCCTCCTCGCGACCAGGCGTGTGGAGGTTGAGCTTCTTAATAAGGAAGGTGAAGAGGAAGAAGTACAGAGCGGCGTTGACGACTCCGAGTACCAGCATAACCGGCCAGTTGGTCTTGTCGACACCCAGGACCAGGTTGGAAACCACGATGTTGATGATGCCGCCTGCAGTCGAAGCGGGCACGGAGAGGACCTTGAGCAGGACCAGGAAGATGCCGGAAAGAACCGAGTGAACGACAAAGAGCACGGGAGCGGCAAAGACAAAGAGGAAGTCCATGGGCTCGGTGACACAGGAGAGCACGGCGGTGATGATCAGCGGGATGATAACGGCCTTGGTCTTATCCTTGTTCCCCTTGTAAGCGGTGAAGATAAAGGCGAGACCGATACCGATGTAGGGCCACAGGTTGTTGAAGGTGTAGCTGTTGAAGTAGGTGCTATCGGAGAAGGGCTGGCCCGTCATTGCCATCTCGGCAACACGGATGGGGTAGGCACCGGCGATAACCTGATCGCCCAGCGTCAGGGTGCCGCCCACATCGGAGAACTGGAACGGGGTGTAGATGAGGTGGTGCAGACCGGTGGGAACGAGCAGCTTGTTGAGCATGCCGTAGATAAACAGACCGATGTTGCCCGACTCCTTAATGATGCCGGCAACGGAGGAAATGGCACCCTGAACCGGAGGTCAAACGATGCAGAAGCCAGCGCCCATGATCCAGGAAATGATGATCATGATCAGGAACGGGAAGCGAACGCCCGAGAACATCGAAAGGGCAATGGGGAACTGCTTGTTCGAGTACTTGTTGAACACAGCACCGGTGATGCAACCGAGGATGATGCCGCCAAATACGCCGGTATCGAGTACCTGGATGCCCATAACGGTGGCCTGGCCGGTTCCGGTAAGGCCGAGCATGCCGCTCGCATCGGCAAGAGAGCCGGTGGCGTTGAGCACGATGTTGTTAGCCTGCAGGAACAGGAAGAACGACATCAGGGCGATCAGCGAAGCATGGCCCTTGTTCTTCTTTGCCATGGCGCCGGCGATGCCCACGCAGAACAGAATCGAGAGGTTGTTGATGATAAACATCGGCGACTGATAGACAACGGCGCCCACGAGCTGGAACGGACCGAAGCCCAGCACGGGGATCATGGCGCAGATGGTCTTGTTGGTCAGAATGATGCCCACGATGAGCAGAATGCCGGCAACCGAGAGATACATCATCGGCTGGACGATTGACTTCGCGAACACCTCCAACGGCGCTTTGAAATTGAACTTCTTTTTTGCGGTCATAGCGGTACTCCCCTTCCTTTTCCGCATATTAAGACAGATGTGCCCTGGACAAGACCGTGAGCCTTGCCTTATATCAATCGATGTGTGGGCACGTTATGCCTAGAGACCAGGTTCTCCAAGCAGGTTAACAATGTGATATGCGAGATAACTCTTCTCGGCATCGGTAACGACAACGTTATAGGTAGACGACAAGTGGGCGGCTATGGCGTCCGCGCACGAGAATGCACACGGATACGCCGTTTCATCGATTCGGAACAGCGCGTCGCCATTGATTTGCCCGGCCGTAGGATCGAGCGCTCGCTGTGCGAAAAACTGCAGGTGGCGAACGAAACGTTCGTAAGGCAGCGAGGTGTCATCGAGGGTCGTAGCATAGCGCTTGGAAACAATCGCGAGCACGTCGCGAACAAGCTGGACCGAAACGATCAGACGGTCAGAGCGCTGCGGCATGGTGGCGTTGACGATATGCAAGGTAATGAAACCCTGCTCTTCTTCGCTCATTTCAATGCCCAGATAGTCCTTGATGATCTGAAGGGCACGGCCCGCAAGCGCGTACTCCTTGCGATAGAACTGCTGGATCTCGAGCAGCAACGGATTCTCACAGGAGACGCCCTTGCGCTCACGCTCCAAAGCAAGGCTGATATGGTCTGCGAGAGCAATGAGGATCTTATCGTTGATGTCGGCATTGAGCTCTCGGCGAAGCATCTGAACGATTTCCTCGGAAATCACGAGGTTGACGGTGGGAATGGACTCCAAAAGATGTGCCAAGCGGTCAATCGTACGCGAATCCTGAGAAGTTCCCTCCTGCAACGCGTAGGTCTTTTCGATCGACGCCTCGTCGATGGTATCGCCGGCATGACGGCCAAAGCAGAGGCCTCGACCGATGACGATGAGCTCGGAGCCATCGTCCGAAGTGACCATTGCGACGTTGTTGTTAAAAACTCGCTTGATAACCACGGTACCCACCACAAGAATTTACTCGGAAAGCCAGACGACAGGCTCTTTAACAGCAACAGGGCCGGAAGCATGCTCACGAAGAGTCGAGTTCTCCGAACGCTCGCACACGATAACGAAGACCGTGGGATCAAAGCCGGCAGCGCGAACCACGTCGAAATCGACCTCGACGAGGGGCTGGCCCGCGTCGACATGGTCACCCTGGGCAACAAGCGCATGGAAGCCCTTGCCCTCAAGTTTAACAGTGTCGATTCCGATATGCAGCATCACCTGAGCAGAGCTGTCGTCGGACATGATGCCCAGCGCGTGCTCAGTCGGAAACAGCGCCGCGACGGTGCCGGAAACAGGAGCGCACACCGTTCCCTCTTGGGGAACCACGGCAACGCCATCGCCCACTGCACGGCTGCTAAAAGCGGGGTCATTGGTATTTTCTAGATGAACAAGCTCGCCGGAAACGGGAGCGAGGATTTCGAACTCGGAAGCCGCAGTCGTCTGCTTATCCGAGCCACCCATTAGGCGAGAAAAGAAACCCATGGTGACATGTCCCTTCATAAATATAGCCCAACCAAAATCAATCGAATGCGCCCATTGAGACGCTCGCGATCAAAGACTTTGGTTAGGCCCACGTCCGAGGGGACTCGGTAACCTTCCGCATTTCTTTTACGGGGGTTATTGTAGACAAGCCCAAAGCCGGAACAATCATTAGGGGGTGCGGACAGAAAGTTGGACCGCGGGGCGGTCCGGACTGGAGGTTCGCATGTACAGCAGGGAGAAGGTCGAGCTCTTCCTCCTGGCGACGGAGGACGGCATGGGGCCGACCGCCGCCGCGAAGTTCGCGGGGGTCTCGGTGGGCGCGGCCAAGAAGTGGGCGACGGGGCACCTCCCGCACAGCTACACCGGGGCGCGCTGTAGAATCGGGGCGAGGAAACCGCCACGGAAGGAGGCCAGCTTGGGCCCCGACAAGTCGACCTACGCCCCGCCGGCGACCGGCCCGCTCGCCGGGCTCAACGAGGACCAGATAGAGAACCTGCTGCTCAGGGCGGTGTTGGCCGACCTAAAAGCGGAAGGGTGGGACCCGGCTTCGATCTCGAACAGGAGCAAGTGCGAGCTCGGCGAGAGATTGAGGCGGGCGACCGCCCTGCCCCTCCGCTCGATCACAGGTTTCTTGAGGATATCGAAGAGCTCCTATGAGTACTGGAGGCCCCGCGTCGCCGCGCCGCGCGACCGCGACGCCGACATACGCGACCGCGTGGTGCGCATCTTCCGCGAGGGCTCGGGGTGCTGGGGGTACCGCACCGTCTGGGCGCGCCTGCGCCGCGAGGGCGTCCGGGCCAGCGAGAAGCGCGTGGCCCGCGTGATGCGCGAGGAGGGCCTCGAGGTCGTCTACAACAAGAGGCGCGCCCGGGGCTACAGCTCCTACGCCGGCGAGGTCTCCAAGGCGCCGGAGAACCTCGTGAGCAGGAGGTTCCGCGACGACGAGCCCAACCGGCTGTGGCTCACCGACATCACCGAGTTCAGGCTCCCGGGCGGCGAGAAGGTCTACCTGAGCCCGATCGTCGACTGCTTCGACGGGATGCCCGTCGCCTGGTCGATCGGGCTGCACCCCGACAAGCGCCTCGCGAACTCGAGCCTGCTCAAGGCCTGCGCGGCGAGGCCGGCGGGGGTGCGCACGACGATCCACTCGGACCGGGGCGGCCACTACCGCTGGCCGGAGTGGATCGGGATCTGCGAGGAGAACGGCCTGGTCAGGAGCATGTCCGCGAAGGGCTGCAGCCCGGACAACTCGGCCTGCGAGGGCTTCTTCGGGCGCCTCAAGAACGAGTTCTTCCACTACAGGGACTGGGAGGGCGTGACGGCCGAGGAGTTCATGGGAAGGCTCGAGGCCTACCTCGTGTACTATCGTGAGGAGCGGATCAAGAAGTCCCTCGGGTGGCTGAGCCCGATGGAGTACCGCAGGAAGCTTGGATACGCCTAGGCGCGGTCCAAGAAATCGTCCGCACCCCCTTATGACCGGCGAACGGTATTTTTTCTCCGATAAACGGTATTTATGCGGTACTTAGGGACGTTCCTTTTCTGCCGGCACTCGGGGACACTCCTCACTCTGGTGCATTGGGGACAGGTTTGTTTGCACCAGGTTGGTGCAGATTAACCTGGTCCCATTGCACCAATTTCGTATGCGCTAGATAAAGAGCTCGCATTCCTTCCGCACGACGCAAACCTTGCTCAGCATCTGGGAAACAGCGGATAGTTTGTTGGAATCAAGCTTGCGAGCACCTCGCGGACATACGGCGATGCAGCGCATGCAGGAGATGCTCGCCTCGCCAGCTGCTCGTTTGGGGTCACCCTTGTCGATAGCACAAACGGGGCACGCCGCGGCGCATGCACCGCAGGAGACGCAATCCTCTGTTGCCTCGGGTGCCATGCGGTGACCTCCGGCTTGTTTATAAGGACGGTTGCCGGGAATAAAGGGCTCGGATGTATCCTCAGCCAACAGCTTTTGCTGAATTTGCTGCGCAAACTCTGCGAGCTGCGCCTCATCCTGCGCATCCGGTCGCCCAGCAGCAAACTGACGAGCAACGGAATGCTCAGCAATAGCAGAAACCGCTGCAACTACCCTAAATCCGGCGCGCTTCGCAACGTCCTCCAGCTCTACGAGCGTGTCCTCAAACGCGCGGTTTCCGTATACACAAACCAAAACAGCCCGAGCCCCGTTGCCGCGCACCATACTCAACCGGTCAGCCACCACAGCCGGGATTCTACCGGCATACGCCGGCACAGAGATTACGGCCACGTCGTCCTCAGTCATCGAGACAGCGCTGAAATCTAGCCCGCTATCGGTCAGATCGACGGTAACGGCATTCTTGCCCAGTGCCCCGGCCATAAGGCCAGACACCTTCTGCGTTCCACCCGTCGGACTAAACACAATTTCGAATACGCTCATCTAGACACCCTCCCCCTACGCCTGGCAACGCATCAAGCCGCTTTAACATCCAGCCAGAGTATACGGCACGTGGGGTCCCCGTTTTGATGCACCAAGCACCCCAATGCACCCACTCTACGCTGTCTGCCTCTTCGTTTTGTATAAATTACGGTACAGATTGTATATATTTACGGGATACCGCCGCGTTCTCCTAAGGTACCCCATCCAAGCACGTGCAAAAAACGGAGTATTCTGCAACGTGACCGTGCCAGCACCGCCGCGGGTGGGCAAAACTGGAGGGCGCCGCATCATTCTAAGTCCCGACATGGCGAGAATGACACGCCCCTGCTCCGGAAAACAGCGAAATCTGACTCAGAAAGCTCGCTAGGGATATCCGAAGGCCACCGTTGGCGACGTCGAATCATATGCAGACAACTCGAACTGCAGAATACTCCAAAAAATGCACGGCGCACCCCATGGGACCCATTGCCGCATGGCAGGAAACAGGCCCACGGCATCCTCTAGATGCATTCCCGAGGAAATCACATTTGAACTAGCGATCGGATACGGCAAACAAAAAGGGCCCCGAACGTAGTTGCTCGGGGCCCTTGGTTCACCTCGCTCTAGCGGGCGATGCGTATGTTACTTGCGCTTGCCGCCGCCGTCACCGGGGCGACGGGAGCTGCCGCCGCGCTTGCCGCCACGGCTGTTGCCATAGCTGCCACGGTTATCGCGACCGCCGGCACGGCCGCCGCGAGAGCCGGCCTGGTTGCCGCCGCGACCACCACGGTAGCCGCCGCGACGCTCCTCGCGGGTATCGTCGTAGTTGCGCCAGTCATCGCGACGATCGCGGCTGGCACGCGGGTCACGACGATCGCGCGACTCGTTAGAACGACCAGCGCCGCTGCGGCTGCCATTGCCACGAGCGCCCTCGCGACGCTCGCCGCCGCGGCTACCGCGCTCTTCAAAGCGCTTGCTGCCACGGGACACACCGCCGCGGGCACCACGCTCACCACGGCCCTCGCCGCCACGGCGCTCATCGCGCCCGCCGCGCTCGTCATCGCGACCGGAACGACGACGGTCGCCCGCACCACGCTTGCCGCTACGCGAGCTACGGCCCTCGTCCTCGCGCTCGACACGACGACGGCCACCGCGATCCTCGTCCTCGCGGCGGCGGCGATGCGCCTCGCCCTGGAACTGCTTGGCACGACGCTCGGCACGGTTGCCACGCGGGGCCTGCTTGACGGCGTCAGCACCGCCGCGCTCCTCGGCAGCCACCTCGCGGGCCACGCTCTCCACAGCCTCGTCCACGCGAGCCTGAACGCCCTCGCGCACGCGGGTCTTGCCGCCGCGCTTGGGACGGCTCGGACGCTCGCCATCGCCACGGCGCTCGTCGCGACCGCGGTTGGAACGACCAGCCACATCGCCGTAATCGTCGCCGTTGCGCTTGCCATCGCGACGCGCCTGCTCAAGCTTCTTCTTGCTCTTGGACTTGCCGCGTTTAGTCTTCTTCTTCACCTTAAAGGCCGCAGGGTCGCGCTCGGGATCAACCGCAGGCGGGTTGGGACCCACATGCAGGTCGCCGGCCTCGTAGATGTCGGCGGTCTTGTCCATGAGCTTCTCGATCTCGTAGAACTCGTCCACGTCCTGCTCGGTCACAAACGTGATGGCCCAGCCCAGCTCACCGGCACGGCCCGTACGGCCAATACGGTGGATGTAGTCGGTCGGCTCGGCGGGCACGTCAAAGTTTACGACGTAGCGCACGTCGCTAATGTCGATGCCGCGGGCGAGCACGTCGGTTGCCACCAACACGTCGACGGTACCGTCGCGGAAGGCCGAAAGGGCACGCTCGCGCTGGGCCTGACTGCGGTTGCCGTGAATCGCGGCGGCCTTGATGCCCTTGCGCTCCAGACGACGGCAGCAGCTGTCGGCGCGGTGCTTGGTGCGCATAAAGACGATAGTGCGCTCCGGGCCCTCCTTCTTGAGGAACTCGGGCAGCAGGTTGTTCTTGGCCTCGATGGACACCGGGAACACAAACTGGTCGACGGTGTCGGCGGTCGACGTGGCGGGCGCGATCTCCACGCGTGCCGGGTCGCTCACCAGGTCGGTGATCTCACCCACGGCCTCCTCGTCGAGGGTCGCCGAGAACAGCAGTGTCTGACGCTCGGCCGGCGTCTCGCGCACAATGCGGCGGACGGCGGGCAAAAAGCCCATGTCGAGCATGCGATCGGCCTCGTCGAGCACCAGGACCTTAACCTCATCCAGGTGGCAGGCACCCTGCTCGATCAGATCGACCAGACGGCCCGGCGTTGCGACCAGGATGTCGCAGCCGTACTTAAGTGCCGCGGTCTGCGGCTTGTAGCTCACGCCGCCCACGACGGTCACGGCAACATGGCCGGTGACGTCGGCGATTTTGCTTGCGACCTCGTCGATTTGCTGGGCAAGCTCGCGCGTAGGGGTGATGACGAGCATCACGGGGCCGCGACCGTTGCCCTCGGGCTTTTTAGCACCGCGACGACGGTTGCGGCCGCCGCGCTCGCGCACGGGTTTGGGAGGAGCGATGTGCTCCAGATTGTTCATGGTCGGCAGCAAAAAGGCGGCCGTCTTGCCGGTGCCGGTCTGAGCGGCGGCAAGCAGGTCGCGGCCCTCGAGCACCACGGGGATGGAGCCGGCCTGCACGGGCGTCGGCGCCGTGTAGCCCAGGTTCTCGATAGCACGAAGCATCTCGTCGGAAAGCCCCAGCTCGTCAAAGGCGGGCAGGCTCTCGGCAGCGGACTCGACGGCCTGGGCAGCATTGGCCTCATCGGCGGCATCGAAGGCAGCCTGGGTCATGGCCTCGCGGGCCTCGTCCAGAATCTCGGCGTCCGTAACGTCGGATACAGAATTACGCATATGTTGTTGTTCCTTATCTGCACGCGCAATGGGCACGGCATGCGGCCGCGCGGGCGTGCTTGGTAGTGCGCTAATACATACAAAAACGGGTGCGCACAGAGAGGACGTTGCTCAGCACGCTGGCGATCGCTTTGGCAGCCCTATCACGCGCCGTCCAGACGCAGCAGCTCTAAGCGATGGAGCAGATTCGCCGCCGGTTAGTATACCCGTACTCCGTATGCCCCCACGTAAACCACAGATGACGAGGCGGACGAGGTGAGCCCGGCTGATTGTCTCGGTCTGTAACATCTACAGGGCAAATCTTCCTCTACGTGTTACAGATCGAGACAAACGGTCGACACGGCTCACAAACGTCTCAATCTGTAACAGTTAACGAGTAAAATCGGCCCTAATTGTTATAGATCAAGACAGAGGGGGATTTCCGTCCAGTCCAAACCAAATCTCTCAGTCTTCCTGCAATTTCGAACATGTGGCCTATAATGTTGCTTTGGTTACGCTATATATTGCGCAGCCATTTAATACGTCGCCCACCGGGGGCCATTAATTCCTATCGCCATATTGACTAGGAAGCAATCAAAGGAGGAATCCGTGGCAGCAGAGACGCCTTGCTCGGTCCTCTATAACGATATTCGCTCGTTCGGCGGTCTTAAACATCTCGAGATCGCCCGAATGCTCATCAATGGAAACTCTTATCTCGGCAGTACCCTGCTCGAGAAATGCTCTTCCAACCGCTCGTATCTCACCCGTTACATCGTCCATCGCAAGCCTGACCAGTGCGCGCCCTCCATCTACAGCGACTTTACCGTCACCACGCTCAACCTTTCCTCGGCAATCTGCAGCAAGCTCGGCGGCGGCGAGTCCGCCTATCGGGCAATCGCCGAGCACTATCGCGGTCCGGCCGCCAACGAAATGATGTCGGCTCTCACCAGCTACAAGCTGGACAGCCGCCTATATGCAAATGCCCTCAATCGCATCGACAACTTTGACGGCAATGCCGTGCGCGAGAAAAGCACGCTTTACCTTATGCTCTTTGTGGCAACGGGGGCGCTCGCCGATCCCGTTCAGGGCGTGGCCACCGTCGAGCGCTTTTGCGACAGCAAGACGGGCGGGCACTTTGGCACCACCGAAACTACCGTCGGGCGTGGCTTTATGAGCAGCCTGGAGCAGCCGCGCACCGTCGCCCCCAACCTCGGTCTGCTCAGAACCCATGCCGACAACTGCGCCGACATGCAAATCCATCCCCTCACACGCGATCCGCGCGGCACCGTAATTGGTTCTTTGCCCAAAACCTCGCCCAGCATCACCGATGTGGGCGCCGACGCATCGCGCGAGCATCTTCGCATTTGGCTTGAGGGTGAGCACTGGTACGCCCAGGGCCTTGGATCGACCAACGGCACGGTACTCGAATCGGGTGCAGGCGACGGCGATATTGTGATTGAGCCGCCGCGCGACCAACGCGAGCCCGGCAAGATCTATCCCCCAGTGGAAATCGAAAACAGCGACAGGCTCCATCTGGGTCTCTACACGACATTCCTTGTCATTGTGGACTAGCGCGGACGGCGATCGGAAGACGGTCGCCGTCCGTCTTTCGTCTTCTACCTTCTGCGTCGTAAACGACAATGCTCAGCGGTATACGTGGACAGTGCGGCTATCATGGTACTTTACCGATATCCGCACTGCTCACGTATACGTGCGGCAACCCATGCCAGACAAAGGAACGCCATGGATACTACCGATAGCGCCTATGGCGACAAACTCATCCGTCTCGATACGTTCGATACCGCCGTGGCGGTCGACCCCAGCGCCGAGGACGACGCCAAACGTCGGTTTATGACGCTTATTCTCCAGACGGCCCACCGCAACAACGGCAACATCGGGCACGTGCTGCGCGCGACCAACACAAGCGGCGAGCTCTTTGCCGTCAAGCTACTCAAGGACAACGCCATCCTTTCCGGCCAAGCACCCGACCGCTCCGCCGAGCAATCGGCAGCGCACCTGGCCAACACCGCCGCGCTGTTCGAGGAGTACCGTCATCTGTGTACCGTCTCGCACCTGCGCGGATTTCCGCGCGTCTATGGCTACGGCTCGTGTGAGGATGACCCGCTCATCCTCATGGAGTGGGTCGAGGGCACCTCGCTCAAGCAGGCGCTGCCCCTGCTTCCGCACGACGCCTCGGGCGGGCTGACCACCCAGATGGTCGCCGCCGTCGGAAACGCCGTGCTTCGCGCACTCTTGATGACGCAAGGACTCGTGAATCCGGTCGTCCATCGCGACCTTTCGCCTGCCAATATTATGTTCCGCACCACCAGCCGAACGCTCGAGCAGCAGATCGCCGATCGCTCCTTTGACCCCTGCCTCATCGACATGGGCTCCGCGACCATGGCCCTCGGCGACGACACGATCACCCGGCGCGCCGACATCTGGCGCTTTGCCACGCCCGCATACGCCGCGCCCGAGATGCTCACGCAGGATATCGAAGGCATCGCGGCCCTTCGCCGTTCGCCGGCAATCGATGTCTACGCGCTTTCGAGCATTCTGTACCAGCTCTACAGCGGTCGCAAACCGTTCGATGTCGAGTCGACGGGTGCCGCGGCAACCGGCTCGTTCTACCTCATAAAGACCAAGACCAAGCCGGCGCCGCTCGAGCCGCGCTGCAAGGACGATGAAGCGCTCGTCCAGATCATCATGAAAGGCATCTCAGTCGAGCAGTGCGATCGTCCCACCGAGCAGCAGATGCTCGAGGTGCTCTCGGCATACCTCACCGATGCCGAATCCGAGGACCGCGAAGGCGCAGGAGACGAGGCCGCGATTGATATCGATTCTGGCACGCACCTTAAGGTCGACGTCGCCGGCGAGCGCGCGCGAGAGATCCTGGAGCAGGCCCGGCACGATGCCATGACCCGCCGCCGCTTTATTATCGGTGGCGTTGTCGCAGCCGTTGCGGGGCTTGGCGTTATCGGGGCGGCAACCCATGGCTTTGGCATCCCCGACTACCTGGACGGCATCCGCGGTTCACTTGACGACTACACCTGGGATCAGCTGCAGGAGATTTCGCTCAAGATTAAGGCCGCCGAGACCCGTAGCGAGGCACGCGAGATTGCCAAGCGCTATCATCTGCTCGATGACAACGGGCATATCCCCTATCCATGCACTAAGCGCGTGAAGCTCACCAATGGGCTGCACGTCGGCGCGCAGCTCGTGGGCATCCGCCACGACGAGCTTCTAGACGGTACGGGCAAGGCCGGGCTGACGTTTATGTTCGACGCGGGTATTGCCGAGCGCAACGCTGCGGCTGAACCGCCGAGCGCCGGCTGGGCAGATTGCGAGCTGCGGGAATGGCTCGACGGCGACGGCCTTAAGCTGCTGCCCAACGAGTTGTGCGCACTCATCAAATCTGTCAAAAAGATCTCGAATAACGTTGGCGCCGCCAGGAGCGCATCGTGTCTGAGCGAGCTGCCCGCGACCCTTTGGCTGCCCGCCATGGTCGAGCTGTGCGGAGTGCAGCCGCCCGAGTCGTTTGCCGAGGGCTTTCAGTACCTGGCAGACATCTACAACGGCGAAGGCAAGGAGTACCAGCTGTTCCGCGAGCTCAAGGTGAGCCCGTATTCCACGAACGAGACGATGGTCCGCCAGTGGAAGGGCAAGGACACCTGCTGGTGGGAGCGCACGGTGAGCCCCGACTCATCGGAGACCGAAGGCACGCTCTATTTGAATCGCGTTGGACACGACGGCGACGTCTTTACGTACGCAACGCCTGCGGACAAGCCAAACAAACGAATCTGTGTGATCCCCGGATTCTGTATCTAGGGAGCGGGCATCTTGCCGTGACGGGACCCCTCCCCGGCAATTGTCTCAATCTGTAACACTAGCTCGGCAGATACAGGTCTAGATGTTACAGAACGAAACAAACCCCAATCCCGCGTGACAACATCTCAATCTGTAACAGTAGGGGGTCAAAAACCTCTCTAGATGTTACAGATCAAGACATTTGAGTTGACCGCGGACGCTCTGTCTCGATCTGTAACAGTTAGAGGTCATATTTGCTGCTAGATGTTACAGATTGAGACATTGAGTTTCCTGCCAACTGTTTGTCTTAATCTGTAACAAATACTCGGTAAAACGGGGTCTAGTTGTTACAAATCGAGACGTTTGGACTGCCACTCAACAGTTCGTCTAAATCTGTAACAACTATGGTTCAAAAACCGGTCCAGATGTTACAGATTGAGATGATTGGTTGGGACGGTTCATCGGCCAACCAACCACCCTCATCTGTAACGAAATGTCATACATTTCTTTCTGTACTGGACACCCCCAGGGGGTATGGGTGTATAGTATCGGCAGGTTAACAATTCCAACACCGAACCACGGAAAGGAGCAGCCATGGCTCAAGATAAGTTCGACGTGGGCGGCATGACATGCGCCGCCTGCCAGGCGCATGTGGACCGCGCCGTGAGCAAGCTCGACGGCGTCGAGAGCGTCGCGGTCAACCTGCTCGCCGGTTCCATGATGGTCGACTATGACCCCGCGCAGGTCTCCCCCGACGATATCTGCACCGCCGTCGACCGTGCCGGCTACTCGGCCTCGCCCGTCGATGCGGGCACCGGTGCCGCCGGCTCAAGCGGCAGCTCGCAGGCCAGGTCTGGCGTCACCCATATGGAGTCGCCGACCAAAAAGTTGGAGGCCGCCGCCTCTGCCATGCGCACCCGCCTCATCATCTCGATCGTATTCCTCATCCTACTGTTCTACATAGGCATGGGGCACATGCTCGACTGGCCGCTGCCCAGCGTCTTCACGGACCACACCCACAGCATGACGCTCGCCCTCACCGAGCTCGTCCTGCTCATCCCCATCGTCTACGTCAACGACGCGTACTTTATCAACGGCTTCAAGTCGCTCGTGCACGGCGCGCCCACCATGGACGCCCTCATCGCCGTCGGCGCCACCGCATCGATCGCCTGGTCGCTCTACGCCATGTTCATCATGGCCGACCAGCTGGCCGCAGGTC
>OLSD01001612.1_pt1 | contig 18015 bp, 15 predicted proteins | sample 1672211 | NCBI WGS metagenome assembly OLSD01 (sample SAMEA3136659, study PRJEB25190) | human gut metagenome | reverse complement strand
CCATTCGGAATTTGTGAGAATCTAGGGAAAGATGCAGGGAAAATACTTCTCTGCATCTTTTTTATAAACAAAAGGACATACCGCACAAAAACAAACTATGACTTTTTTACTTGACCGAACCCCCTTTTTCGTGCTATACTGATTTTATCTATGATAGAAAGGACGGAGTTTTCATGACTTCTTCACCAGATACGTCCGGCATTCTCGTTTGTGCCGGAAATGCCACCCGTATGCAAGGACAAAATAAAATACTCCTGCCACTCGGACAAACCAATGTCATTGGTATGTCCATGCTGGCAATGGAACACTGCGACCGCATCGCAGAATTCATTGTGGTTGCTCGCCCCAGTGACCACGATGCCATTCAAAAAACCATTGCAGGCTTACAGCTGAAAAAATGCTCTGCAATCGTTCCCGGCGGTGCAACTCGACAGGAAAGTGTCCTGAACGGCGTTCGGGCTGCCTCAAAAGAAACAAAACTGTTCGCCATTCACGATGGTGCAAGACCGCTTGTAAAGCCGGAACACATTGCTGCTGTCATTCACGATGCTGAAGTGTTCGGTGGTGCAACGCTCGGCGTTCCGGTAAAAGATACCATTAAAGTGGTCAATGATGGACTGATTGTCGATACCCCCTACCGCCCACACCTTTACAGCACGCAGACACCACAGGTTTTCCAGAAGCGAATCTACTTTGAAGCTGTGGATTTTGCACTGGAACACCACCTTGATTTTACAGATGACTGCCAACTTGCAGAAGCCATTAACTGCAAGGTTTACATGACTGTTGGCGACTACACCAACTTGAAAATCACCACACCCGAAGATATTTTCATTGCTCGGATGCTGCTGGAAAAACGAATGGAGGAATCAACATGCACAAAATAAGAATTGGTCACGGATATGATGTACACCGCTTAGTCGAAAATCGAAAGCTGATTTTAGGCGGCGTGGAAATCCCCTTTGAACGGGGACTGCTCGGACATTCTGATGCAGATGTCCTGCTGCATGCCATTTCTGATGCTCTGCTGGGAGCGGTTGCACTGGGCGACATCGGCAAACATTTTCCGGATACTGACCCTCGCTATGCTGGAGCAGACAGCATGCTGCTTTTAAAAGAAGTTGTTCGGCTGGTGCGGAACAAGGGCTATCAGGTCGGCAATCTGGATGCAACGATTTTATGCCAGCGTCCGAAATTAGCCGGATTCATTTCTGCAATGCGGGAAAACATTGCTGCCTGCTGTGAGATTCCCGTTTCGGATGTCAGCGTCAAGGCTACAACAGAGGAAAAGTTGGGCTTTACTGGCTCGGGAGCGGGCATTGCCGTTCATGCAGTGGCATTGCTGGAACACATCGACTAAATCAAGCGATAAAACACAAAACCGCCGCAGGAAATCGTCCATCCTGCGGCGGTTTTTGATTCCATTCAAATAGAAAAATGATGGATGCGGTTTACTTCTTTCTCTTGCTGATGAATGCAACAACACCAGCAGCCGTTAAGGTCAGACCCACTGCAACCGCCGGAACGGTGGTTGTGTCACCAGTCTTCGGTGTGCCGGAGGTGTTCTTTGTAGCAGGAGCATTGCTTGCAGAACCGTTGTCGGTCTTGCCGTCATTGCTTCCATTATTTGTGGCATTGGTGGCTACAAATGTGTTGGTTGCTGCATCATAGGTGTATGTAGTGCTGTCAGATGTAAGTGTATACTGCATAGAAGTACTAACGTCGATGAAAGCAGCGATACTTCTATTGATGGTAATCGAATCGCCATTCGAAGAGAAGTAGTCAGACAAAACCCAATCATAACCCTGTGTCCAACCAACTTTACCATCCACACCCGTATAAAGCACAGAACCAATCTGCATTCCATTGATGTTCGTTGGAACTAAATTACCATCCTTATCATAAACATAGATGGTCAAATAGCTGCGAACATCTGCATCTGAAGCAGGCTGAACAATCTGAGCATAGAACTGGTATCCATTGCAAGTGAAATCCGTGCTCTTAAATCCATACCACATTCCGCCCATTCGTACACTGTTGATCAGCGTTGCTCCATCTTTTGTTACAAAGAATGTCTTAACAACTTTTTCATCTTGATCTTCTACAACGATTGTGGCAGAAGTCAAAACGCCATCTACAATATGGTATTCTACTGTTTCATATCCGCTGACAGCCGGCTTATACTTTGCAGCATAAACTTCATACAAAGCCTTTTTCGCTGCTTCCAAATCGGCTGCACTTGTTGTTGTGGTCGTCGTGGTTGTGGTTGTTTCAGATGCGGTTGTTGTAGTTGTGACCGGTTCCGTACCAGCTGGTAAAAGTGAATTTGCATTATAAGTATATTCTTGCCAATTTCCTTCTACATTGATAGCAATTGTTCTTTCACCAGTCACCTTAAAATAGGAATTAATATCTTTTTGTGATGCCATTGCATCTGAAGTACCAGCAGCACTGTTTTTTCTTACAACAACATCCATTAAATTAGAGGGCGAACCATCCATAAGAATGGAAAGATAAATCGGATCATCGTTTCCTGTCCCTCTATAAGTATAAACCTCTACTGATAAAGTACAAATATCATTTTGACTTAAATCATCAGTTCCTTGTGCATACTCGCCTACTTGACACGTTGTTGTAGCAAGAACTTCTTTTGTTCCCTCTTCTTCTACCGTCTGATTCTCTTCTGTAGCAACCGTTTCTTCTTCCACAGCAGTGGTTTCTACAACGGTGGTTTCTGCATCCGTTGTTTCTTCGATCGGTTCAGTCGTAATAACAGTTTCCGTTGCCGGTTCGGTTGTGGTTGCGTCTTCTGCACCAACGGTCAAACCAGTTGTTCCCAATACGCTCAGAGCTGCCAGAATTGCCAACATTTTCTTCATTTTCATTCTGAATTCCTCCTATTTCCACAATTCAGATGTAAAGATGGACACATTATGTTCTAACCCGCCCACTTTTTGCCATCCAATTGTCTTTATTATAGCACGCCGTTCCGGAAAAATCAACCATTTTTCATTTTTTCTGCAAATTTCCACAAATTCCCCGATTCATTCTAATGCCTTTTGTCGATTTTGATACGAATTCAAGTAGAATTGTCGAAGTTCACCGATAAAATCCCTGTTCTATTGCAAAAAGCCGCCGCAGAAGGGGTGGTTCTGCGACGGCTTTTGATTTACAAAATAGAAAAATGAGTCAATTTTTACTTATACTTTCTGTTCAGGAAAGCAACTACACCAGCGGCGGTCAGGGTCAGACCAACAGCAACTGCCGGAACAGTGGTTGCGTCACCGGTTTTCGGGGTGCTGTCTGTTGATTTCTGTACGGCAGCAGTCGGGCGTGCCGAATCATTCGGCTTTTTGGAATCATCATCAAATTCAAAGGTCGGAATCTTGTCAACCTGCTGGATTCCATCCTGAGAAATTGCATAGAATGCCAGCTTTCCATCTGTCATTTCTACAACGACATACATGGTTGGATTGACCCCTGCATCAGTTGCACAATAAAGAACATAGTAGTCACTTGTATTCTCCAAGGTTTTGTAGAATGTTGTGAACTGCACATAAAATTCATCATAAAACGGATTGTCCGAGCAAACCAATGCATCATTGTGATCAAAATCGTCATAGTAGGTCACGTAGAAAATATCTTTTGTTCCATCCGTCTTTACATAATAAACGACTTGATAAGTATAGCCCTCTTCGTCAACATAGTATGTATGATACGTGCCGATCCATGTTCCATCCTCCAGCTGAAGAATGTTATCGCTCGAATAGTCCGGAAGCATCTCTACATTTTCTTCATCCGGAAGCAAGTCAGGATTAGAGCCGGACTGGATCTCATCGATCAAATTATCGATCTGCTTTTGCAGTTCTTCCATAATTTTTGAAGTTTCTTCTGCGGAATACGTGGTCGTCGTCGTAACAGAAGCGGATTCTGTTCCAGTTACTGCTACTGTTGTTTCAACACCATCTGCATCACTTTTTACCGCAGTCGTCGTGGAGGTGGGTTCTTCGGATTGTACAATTGTCGTGGTGATTGCTGTTTCTTCTGTTATCGTAGTTTCGTTGACTTCCATTTTTGCTTCATCCACAGCAGTGGTTTCTGTTCTTGTTTCTGCAATTTCCGAAACGGCTGTTTCTGCTTCGGCTTCCGTTGTAACGACTGTTTCCACTGCTGGTTCTGTTGCAGCAGTGTCTTCTGCTCCAACGGTCAAACCTGTTGTACCCAGCATGCTCAGAGCTGCCAGAATCGCCAACATTTTCTTAGTATTCATTCTGAATCCCTCCTGTTTTCATATTCAGATGTAAAAAAAGTCATTTTATCATCAGCCACAACTATTTTTTCATCTGTCCAACTTTATTATAACATGTTTTATTAAAAAAATCAACTGTTTTTTCCTTTTTTTAAAATTTCCTGTAAATTGAAAAGAGCAGTCGGCTTTTCTCTGCATCTCTGATGCTGCTGCCCTAAAAAAAACAACTCTGCGGCTCTAAAAACCTTACCTTCTGAAATGCATTTTTGTGCATTTTTTATAGAATTTCATTAGATTTGTAATTTTCTTCGTACAGATGTCTTGACAGGTATTTCAAAAAATGTTAAACTATTTTTGTAAAGTAATTTCTGAAATTTCTGTTTCAAAAGGAGAATTGCCATGCAATGGAGTCCTGTTTCCAAGGCGGAACTGCCTGCCTATCTGAAAAAAGCAGCTGCCCTGCTCGCTGTTGCAACTGTACTCGGCGGATGCAGCGGACAGCCGTCTGATTCTGAACCAACACAGACAGCACTTGCTGGAGAAGTCGAAACAACTGCCCCGACAACAACAACCACTTCAACCACAACAGAACTGCTGCAATTGGCTGGAGAAATTGACGTTTCTGAATCGGATATTGCAGTGACAAGTTCGGATTCCTGATATTTTGGGGATGCTTTATGAAAAAAGAAAGAAAGGATGTTGCGTCATGCAATGGAAACCGATGAAGGAGTATCAAGCTCCTGCCTATCTGGCAAAAGCAGCAACGCTACTTGCTGCAACGACACTCTTAAACGGATGCGGAAACTTACCTGTTACACCAGTTGACCCACCGCAACCCATTACAACTACAACTGAACCCGTATTAGCCGGAGAGATTGTTGTACCGCAGGAAACAACGATTTCCACACCACCTGTTACAACCACCACAACGGAAGCCATGTTTGAAGGGGCTCTCACAACACCGCAACCCACGACAACTACGACAACTGAACCCGTATTAGCCGGAGAAATTACCATACCGCAGGAAACGACAACCATACTGGAAGGAACTTTCCCTGTATCACAATCCACTACAACTATGACAACAGAGCCCATGTTTGAAGGTGCTCTCACGACACCACAACCCACTACAACCATGACAACAGAACCCATGTTTGAAGGGGCTCTTACGACACCACAACCGACTACAACTACCACAACTGCTGCCCCAAAACAGCCATAAGGGAGGGGTTTTCTTGCACGTTACACTCCACCTCACTGACCAATGCAATCTAGATTGCAGCTATTGCGTTCACGAAAAACGAAACTGCATCATGTCCGAAACCGTCTTAAACGCTGCCTGCGACTATATCTTTCAGAGCGGAACAACTGCTGGCATCTGTTTTTTCGGCGGAGAACCACTGCTGGAAAAGGGCTTGCTGCAAAAGGCAGTTACTCGCTGTCAACAGCATGCCAAAGAAACTGGTATCCCGTTTCAATGCAAGATGACCACCAACGGCACGCTGTTGGACAAGGAGTTCATCCAGTATGCAAAATCCATCGGGATGCAAATTGGTTTATCGTTTGACGGCACGGGGCAAGACCGCTGTCGGCGGTATCGGGACGGCAGCGGAACATTCTCCGACTTGGAACGCAATGCAAAATTGCTGCTGGAACAACTCCCGAACAGTTATGCGATGATGACGATTGCTCCGGAGGCAGTCGACACCTACACCGACTCGGTCAAATATCTGTATCGGCTTGGCTTTCGCAACATGAATGCAACTCTCGCATATGGAAAACGGGTACACTGGACAGATGCCCATCTGGAACAACTACAAGCAGAGTTACAGAAAACGGCAGACTTCTACGAACAGCAATTTCTACAGGGAACACCGTTCTACTTCGGAACATTTGACGGGAAAATTCAGGACAGCATTCGGGGGCACTGCTCCGGTGAACGCTGTCATTTAGGGCTTCGGCAAATGCCTGTTACACCGGACGGCTCACTGTATCCCTGCACGCAATTCATCAATGACCCAGATTATTTGCTGGGCGATGTTTTTCACGGGCTGGACAAGGAAAAAGTTCGGAAGTTGATTCATCGGGAAGCAACGCCGAATCGCTGTCAGGAATGTGCCTTGAAAAACCGCTGCACAAACGCTTGCGGCTGTATGAATCGGCTGGAAACTGGCGATGAAAATCAGGTTTCCCCGCTGCAATGCACCTATGAACGGATGCTGATTGCAACGTGTGACGCTGTTGCAAATCGCATGATGGAACAAAAACCAGAAGCATTTCTGAAAAAATTTGCATAATTACAGAACAAAACCGCCGCAGGAAATCGTCCATCCTGCGGCGGTTTTTAATTCAAATAGAAAAATGATTCGTGCGGTTTACTTCTTTCTCTTGCTGATGAACGCAACAACACCAGCAGCCGTTAAGGTCAGACCTACTGCAACTGCCGGAACGGTGGTTGTGTCACCAGTCTTCGGTGTGCCGGAGGTGTTCTTTGTAGCAGGAGCATTGCTTGCAGAACCGTTGTCGGTCTTGCCGTCTAACTGATAAGTGCAATCCATCAAAACAAGACTGCGGAGGTGATGTGCAGTATGTGAATGCATTGCACTACCTGTTACTGTAATATGTGCTCCTTCTGGTATTGATACAGTACGATCGAATGAAATCTGTACAGAATCAATCACTTCTGTTGTTCCCGGTTCTACCATTCCGCCCATACTATCCATATAGATCACTTTAACAGGCTTATCCAGTGTCAGAATATCATGCCAATAATTAGTCATATCCTTTTCAAATGACACAGTACCACTCAAAGTTACAAGACCATTATTATAAATCTTTATGGTCTTCATTTCTTCGTCTGGTGTTGTAGGAGTGCTGCCACCAGTTACAAACGAGTTGGTTGCTGCATCATAAACATAGCTGTTAGAACCAACATCTCTTCCGTTGTCATAAAAATAATGTGTAATAGTAAGTACATTACCATCACAAGAGAAGTAAGTAGAAGCCTTTCCTACCTGATCATTACTCAAATCCGCTGTATAATTCGGAGTACCACTAACTTCATAAGAATCACTCAATACATTTTCACCAAAATTCACTTGCTTTAATGTACCATCTGATTCAATTCTGTCAATCGTTACGTTACCTGTAGCATAAGTTGCTACAATTCTATTTCTAAAATTCATACGGAAACGATAACCATTGCATTCAAAAAATGCATAATCAGTAATACCTGCATAGTCACCCGGAACACCGCCAGCGTTTACAATGGCATCATCCGTAACAAGATAAGTTGTATAACCAACTCCTTCTAAGTAATACGTATAATAAGCATCTAACTTACCATCGTTGTTGAAATCACCATAATTAGCAGTAATTGGTTTTCCATAAGCTGCGACAAATTTGTCATACAGAGCCTTTATCGCTGCTGTTGTTTCAGAATCTTCATCTTCATGCCCACTACTATCTATGAAAGCTCCCTGAACTGGATCGTACTGATAATGGAACGATGTTGTAGTCGTCGTACCCCAATCTGTAATGGTTATTTGTGAAACAGTACCTTTGCAAATTCCTGCATAGCTACTTACACTTTTCGGGTTATCAATGTTAGAATCCACAGGTTGGTGAGAAATATTGGAAAGCTTTCCATTTACATAAACTGCAATATAGTAGTTATGTGTGTTAGCCTCCTCAAAAAGAACGAATCTTAGTGTATATGGCTTACCCTGTGCAATAATGGTTTCCGTCTTTTGGTCAATAATTGCATCTGTTGCTTCAGTTGTTGTGGTAGTCGTGGTTGGGGTCGTTTCAGCTGCAGTAGTAGTGGTTGTTGCATTATTTTCTGTATCTGTAATTGTGTTATTGCTCAAGAAAACAACAAGTTGACTTGTACCAGCAAAAACTGTCAAATCAACAGTTCCTGTTACTGTTACCCTTGTACCTTCTGCATATGTCAAGGTCTCTTCATTCAAACGTACATAAGTAATTGTCTCATCTATTCCACTTACAGTTGCTTCAAGTGGTGCATCCAAATTCAAAATCGGACGGTCTTTTCCATCCGGATAAGACAAAGTTCCGCTGAATGTCAGTACATTACCTTTATTAATGATTTGTCTTCCAACAATTTGATTCTCTTCTGTAGCAGCTGTTTCCACAGTTGTTTCAGTTTCGGTTTCTGCTGTTGTTTCCGCAGCAGTCGTTTCTGCCTCGGTTTCAGTCGTGGTGATTGCTTCGGTTGCCGGTTCGGTCGTGGTAGCCGTATCTTCTGCCCCAACGGTCAAACCAGTTGTTCCCAATACGCTCAGAGCTGCCAGAATTGCCAACATTTTCTTCATTTTCATTCTGATTTCCTCCTATTTCCACAATTCAGACGCAGAAAGCGACGCTTTTTCCATTTCGTCGCCCACTTTTTGCCATCTGATTGTTTTTATTATAGCACACGCATTCGGAAAAATCAACCATTTTTTCATTTTTCAGCAAATCCCCACAAATTTCCTGTCTTGAAATTGTAATTTTTTACATATTTTGATACGAATTCCAAAAAAAAGCAGAAACTGCATGTTGTCAGTTCCTGCTTTTTTCATACTATTCGTTTCTGCCATCTTGGTGCAGCCGATAGGATAACGCCATCAAACTATCTCCCAGATGAACATTTTCAACTTGGATGGTGTTTCGGTCAACTTCTAAATCACAGTGACTGAAATTCCAAAATCCGTGAACGCCCAGATGCACCAAATCATCCGCAACCGCCTGTGCAGCGTGTTCCGGAATACAAAGTACTGCTGCTGCTGGATGCACCTGCTCGCAAAAATCAGAAAGCTGCGTCATATGCTGCACTGTCAATCCGCCCAGCACCTGCCCGCAAACCGTTGGCACAATATCAAAAATGCCTGTCAGATAGAATCCATATGCTGGAAAATCAATGTTAACGGCAATCACGCTGCCCAAATGACCAGCTCCAATTAAAACCGCCGGCATACACTGTTCCAGCCCGATGATTCTGCCCAATTGTGTCCGTAAGTCTGATACATGATAGCCATAGCCCTGATGTCCGAATCCGCCAAAGCAGTTCAAATCCTGACGAATTTGTGATGCAGTCGAGCCGAGCTGTGTTGCCAGTGCCTGCGAGGAAGTGCGTTCGACACCTGCTCGCTCCAGTTCCGAAAGATAGCGATAATAGCGTGGCAGTCTCCGAACAACAGAGTCAGAAACCGGTTCTTTCAGCATCATTGGATTGCACTCCTATTCTTTTTATACTGCTGTTAATTTACTGCATCGCTGCGTCCAGACGTTCCCGAATGGCTTCCAAAAATTCCTTGGAGTTTACCTTCTTCTTGTTTTCCAGCTTGGAAATCAAGTACAGGTCGCCTGTCATGACACCGTCTTCGATGGTCTGAATGGTTGCAGCTTCCAGCTTGTCAGCAAACTGCATCAGTTCCGGCAGGTTGTCCAGTTCGCCCCGCTTCCGCAGTGCACCTGTCCATGCAAAGATGGTTGCAACGGAGTTGGTCGAAGTTTCTTCGCCCTTCAGATACTTGTAATAGTGCCGCTGAACTGTACCGTGTGCAGCTTCGTATTCGTAAATACCAGTCGGAGAAACCAGAACAGAAGTCATCATTGCCAGGCTGCCGTAAGCAGTGGAAACCATGTCGGACATCACATCGCCGTCATAGTTCTTGCAAGCCCAGATATAACCGCCGTGCGAACGAATCACTCTTGCAACAGCGTCATCAATCAGGGTATAGAAGTATTCAATGCCTGCTTCTGCAAACTTTTCCTTGTATTCTGCATCAAAGATTTCCTGGAAGATGTCCTTGAAGGTGTGGTCATACTGCTTGGAAATGGTGTCCTTGGTTGCAAACCAAACATCCTGCTTCAAATCCAAACCATAGTTGAAGCAAGCCCGTGCAAAACCAGCGATGGAATTATTCTTGTTGTGCAGACCCTGAACAATGCCGTCGGTATCCTTGAAATCAAAAATCAGCTGACGGGTTTCTTCGCCTTCTGCATTGGTAACAACCAATTCTGCCTTAGAACCCTGCTTCACTTTCATTTCGGTGTTCTTATAAACATCGCCATAAGCGTGACGAGCAATTGTAATCGGCTTTGTCCAAGTCGGAATATACGGTTCAATACCCTTTACCAGAATCGGGGTGCGGAATACAGTACCGTCCAGAATGGCACGAATCGTACCATTCGGACTCTTCCACATCTGGGAAAGATGATATTCCGGCATTCTTGCAGCATTCGGGGTGATGGTTGCACACTTTACAGCAACGCCATACTTTAAGGTTGCGTTTGCACTGTCAATGGTAACCTGATCCTTTGTCTTTTCCCGATAGTCCAGACCCAAATCATAATATTCGGTCTTAAGGTCTACATACGGTGTCAGCAGGATGTCTTTGATCCACTGCCACAGAATTCGGGTCATTTCGTCGCCGTCCATTTCTACCAGCGGCGTTGTCATTTGAATCTTTGCCATTGTTTTTCCTCCTCAGATTTTCTCATTGTTGACGCTGCAACAATTTTTTCAAAGCGGTTCTGTCGGCATAGTTGTCACGTTGCCGACACGCTTTTTTCTACAAAACGTCTGTCGATTTCTTGCCTGTCGTTCTGTGATGTCCGTTTAGAGCAGTTCCTGAATCGCAATAAATCCGATGCCCATCAGCAACCCTGCCAGTATGATGCAACCTTCCAGCAAATGTGTATGCGGCTTTCTTGTGATTTTTCGAGCCAGTATATATAAGATACCAGCAATAAGAATTAGGATTCCCAAAAACCCCATCGTCCAAACGGGATTCTCTCGAAAAATCCGGAAAAACTCCAGCAGTGATTTGGTTCTCCTCTTTATACCATATTCGATAATCGGAATGCCAATCAAAAGAGAACTCCCGATTACACCGATGGCAATCAGCCGTTTGTTCCAGCGTTGCGGTTTCGATGCAGATTCAATCTGTCCATCAATTCTATTTTCTGTATCTTGTGCCATTTATGCAAACACCACCCACCGCAATACACCTAAAATTAACAGGTGCAGCGGATAGAACACATAGAAAAACCACTTGTGAAACGGTTTCTTGCTGCCGCTCTTTCCGTTGTATCCAAACTGAATGAGTGGAAACACCAGAAAAATTCCGACTTGAAAGAATGCCAGCCACCAAGGTGTCGTTGCCAGCATATTTCCGCAGCAGAACAGCGTCAGCATACAAAATGCTGTCCACTTTTTCCGTGGATCATTCCGGTAACAGAAAAAGAATAATGCATAGAGAATATCAAAAATTGCCCAATCTCCGAACAGGGACAGGATACAAAGCCCGATGATGCCCAATACCTTGACCGGTTGCGGACACCTGCCTTTATCCCATAGCCAGATGGCAAGCAGACTCAGCAGCAATGTATAAATCACACCAAACTGCAAGCCAATATATCCTAGTTCAAAATAGGAAAACGGAATCCAAGACAACAAAGCAAATATGCCCAGCCGACACGCATATTTTTCCACGCTGCGGGTGTAATAATACCCATCCGCCAGCATATATGCCATCGTTGGGCCAGTCAGCCGCCCAATGATATGCATGATTTGCCCCAACAGCGATGCGGTCGGGACAAATGCCCATGCGATATGGTCAATCAACATGGCGATGATGACCAGATATTTCAATTCATTTCGATTGAGGGAATGCAATTTGGTCATTGTAGAATCCCTTTCGGTCAGGATTTTTCACGATACTTCCGAAAAAGTGCAATGCCTGCGACCACTGCAACTGCAATCAACAAAAGCACAATTGCGGTGACAGGGCTTTCCTGAAAAAGATGGAAAAAGTTGCGAACGGTTCGCTGTCTTCTCCATGCAATCAGCAAAAAGAGGATTACTGCTATGACAATACCGCCAATCATTCCTTTTCCCGTTCCAGCATTTTTCGGTTCTGCCATCGTTTTTCCTTTCCCGTTTTGCTTACTTACTCAGTGCATCTCTGGTATAATCCAGCAGACCGCCTGCCAGAATAATATCCTTTGTCCGTCCGGTCAGTTCGCACAATACCGGAATTTCAACGCCTGTGGTCTTGTTGACCAGTGTCAGGGTTGTTTCGCCGTTTTCAATGTGCTTCCGAACATCTGCCAGTTCCAGTTCATCACCCTGTGCAATCTTTTCATAGTCTGCTTCGTTGACAAATGTCAGCGGAAGAATTCCAGCATTGATGAGGTTTGCACGGTGAATTCTTGCGAAACTCTTCACCAGAACTGCCTTTACGCCCAAATACAGCGGAGCGAGGGCTGCGTGTTCTCTGGAAGAACCCTGTCCATAGTTCGAGCCACCAACGATGATGCTCTTACCCATTTCCTTGGCTCTGGTCGGGAATGCTTCATCACAAACTGTGAAGCAATGCTGCGAGATTGCCGGAATATTCGACCGCAGCGGCAGAATCTTTGCACCAGCCGGCATGATGTGGTCGGTGGTGATATTATCGCCAACCTTCAGCGAGCAGCCAGCGGAAATGGTTGCTTCCAGCGGAGCAGTTTCCGGGAACGGCTTGATGTTTGGCCCTCTCAGGATTTCTACGCTGTCCATTTCTTCTGCCGGTACTGGCTTTACAATCATGTTATCATGAACCTTGAACTTTTCCGGCAAGGTAAAGGTCGGCATTTCGCCCAGTTCTCTTGGGTCGCTCAGGTAACCAGTCAATGCAGAATAAGCAGCCAGTTCCGGAGAAACCAGATAAATCTGTCCATCCTTTGTTCCAGACCGTCCGAGGAAGTTCCGGTTAAAGGTTCTCAGAGAGATACCGCCGGAGTTCGGGGACTGTCCCATACCGATGCACGGGCCGCAGGCACTTTCCAAAATTCTTGCACCTGCATCAATCATAATTTCCAGCAAGCCCAATTCTGCCATCATGGTCAGAACCTGCTTGGAACCCGGTGCAATTGACAGGGAAACATCTGGATTTACGGTCTTGCCCTTTAAGATATAGGCAACTTTCATCATATCCAACAGAGAAGAGTTGGTGCAAGAACCGATGCAAACTTGGTCGATTTTCAGCTTGCCGATTTCTGCAACGCTCTTTACATTGTCCGGAGAATGCGGACATGCAGCAAGCGGTACCAATTCGCTCAGATTAATGGTAACGACTTCATCATAGACGGCATCTGGGTCAGCCTTCTGTTCTGTCCAAACTTCGCCTCTGCCCTGTGCTTCCAGGAACTGCTTGGTAACTTCATCAGACGGGAAAATAGAAGTGGTTGCACCCAGTTCTGCACCCATATTGGTGATGGTTGCACGTTCCGGAACGGAAAGGGTCTTGACGCCTTCGCCACAGTATTCAATGACTTTTCCAACGCCGCCCTTTACAGAGAGCCGCTTCAGAACTTCCAGAATGACATCCTTTGCAGCAACCCACGGGGACAGTTTCCCAGTCAATTCAACCTTTACAATCTTCGGGCAGGTAATATAATAAGTACCGCCGCCCATTGCAACTGCAACGTCCAGACCGCCTGCACCCATTGCAATCATACCGATACCGCCGCCAGTCGGGGTATGGCTGTCCGAACCAATCAAGGTTTTACCTGGCACGCCGAACCGTTCCAGATGTACCTGATGGCAAATACCATTGCCCGGACGGGAGAAATAAATGCCATGCTTCTTGGCAACGCTGCCGATAAAGCGGTGGTCGTCTGCATTTTCAAAACCACTCTGCAAAGTGTTGTGGTCGATATAGGCAACGCTGCGTTCTGTCCGTACTCTTGGAACGCCCATTGCTTCAAATTCCAAATATGCCATTGTACCGGTGGCATCCTGTGTCAGGGTCTGGTCGATACGGATTCCGATTTCGGTACCCTTTTTCATTTCGCCTTCTACCAGATGTGCCTTCAGGATTTTTTCGGTTAATGTCAAACCCATGTTCATCAAGTCCTTTCGATTCTTATGCTTGTTTCCGGTGGTCCTGCCAGATGCTCGCCGGAAAAAAGGAAACTAATTTTCCTTCCTATACGCTTATTGTACCAGATTTCGTGGTCTGTTGTCAAGAAATTCACAAAGTTTCTTGATTGCAAAAGCAATTTTTCTATTTTTTCTGATTTTTGCAAAAGCTGCATTTCCTGAAAAATGAATTTTAAGGGAGGGATTGCAAGGAGGGGATTTTACTGTTCAAATGGAATGTTCTTAGGGAAAACGGTCTTTCACATCCGGCAAAAGGGGGTTCCACCCCTGCTTTTGCCTGCCAGCGTGCTGCAATCGCCCCGTTGCCTTGTCTGAATTTACAACTTATTTCTCATTCTTCAACTTTACTTGAATTTGAAAGTTTCAAAAAATGCGATTGCAGCAGAAAAACCATATTGCAAATTTTCGATTTGCTTCGCAAATGTGGGCTACTCGCCCACACCTCGCCAGCATTTTTGAAAAATTGCTGGATCAAAAAACTTTTTGTTGCCTGCGGCTCATCATTCAAAACCATGATTCTTTCGATTCGCTCTTAGATTTTTGTTGCAGTTTTATTCACAAGTCTAATTTGCTCCGCAAATGTGGGCTGCTCGCCCACGCCTCGGCAGCATTTTTGAAAAACTGCTGCACCGAAAAACTTTTTCTTTGCCTGCGGCTCGTTCTTTGAAACCAATTTGATTTTTTATTTCTAACAAAAACAGCAGCTGGTTTTTCCAACTGCTGTTTTTTCGATGATTTTCTTCAATTTTTGATGTTATGCATGTTTCAACAGCAACTGCCGGAGCAACATGGCATCCACAACATTCAAAACATGATCCGCATTCAAATCTGCTCGGCTGCTCTGTTCTGCGGTCATCGTTCCCTTCCGAACCAGATACTTTTGCAGCATGATCAAATCCGTTAAATCAGCTGTTCCATCTCCGTTGACATCGCCATTTACAGCTTCTGTTACAGTCGTAACCATGGTTGTTGTAACAGCTGGTGCTGTTGTCGTAGAAGTTTCTGTTGTTGTTTTTGCTTCTGTGGTAGTAACAGCTGTTTCTGTAGTAGTTACTTTCGTTGTGGTAGTAGATTCTGCACTACCCTTTGTATGCACAATCACCTTTTCCAATGTTACATCACCAAAATACTTATGAACCGTCATCTTGCCATAAGCCTTGGATGGAGTAACCGTCAGCGTTTGATTTTTCAAGTCAGCACTGGTGAAACTAGTTGCTTCATTCCAGCCGTCAAATGTCACACTACCATTATAAGACGCACCATCCGCAGCGGAGAAAATCACATCAATGGAAGTGATGTCGGAATATGGTCGCAAGTCAATATCTGTATTAAAGTCAACATCCGTCAACGTAAATGCAGAATCACCGGATGGATTGGTTTGCGGTTCAGTGGTAGTTGTCTGTGCAGAAGTGGTTGTTTCCGCAGGTGTGGAATCGGTTGCAGTTGTCGTTCCTGTCGTCGTAGTAGTGGTTTCAGTTGTAGTTGTCGTTGTTGCTGCGGTCGTAGTGGTAGTTGTTGGGGTAACTGTACCGTGGAAATAGGTTTCTGTCAGCAAATTCGACCAATACTGCCCCATTTTTGCATAGCCTTGTTCACTTGGATGCACGCCGTCTTCCAAATCGCCAGCAGAAATATCAATTGTGCTGTTAATATCTGAAAATTCGATGTGTGCTCCTTCCGCCTGCTTCTTTGCAACCAGATTCTTTACAATCGTATTGTAATCATCCACTGCAGCCTGCACGGTTGCAACAAATTTTTCTGGGTCACTTTTATAAGAAACGCCATAAGTCCATTCATATGCACCCAACCAATCATAGCGTTCTATCGCATCAATATTTGGAATGGATGCCAGATAGAGCACCTGTCCATCACCAGAAACATACGGAATTAACTTGTCCACCAGTTCTTCCAAACGGTCGCCAATTCCGGTCAATTGCGCATCCAGAACATCATTCGTTCCGATTTGTAGCATGATGACATCCGGCTGATAAGCTTCCATCATATTGCCCGAAACATCACCATTCACATAAGTAGTATCGAAAATGGTTTCCTGTAAGCCTTGCCGACTGCCAATTTTTTGAATCGCATAACCACTGTAACCGGCATGTGCTGGGTCATAGGTAATGGTTGTGCCGTTCCAATCATACGTTGCACTGTCCGACCAATTATTATTTGGCCCTACCATATCAAAATTAGTAATGCCGTTTTGCTGCAAACCATAACAAAAATACTTTCGATAGCCGTTGTCGCCATTGATATATCCATGTGTGATAGAATCACCCATCGCTATTATTTTCACCGGGTCACTGGCTGCTGATACTGGTTCAACTTGCACCGCCTGCAAAACCGAAGTTGCCCCCAGTAATACGGTTGCGGCAAGCAGTCCTGCCATGGTTTTCTTTGTTTTCCACATAAAAATTCCTCCTTCAAAGCTGTTTATCGACTCTGTTCTATTTTTAGTATAACCAGAATAAAGAGCCGATTCAAGCTTTTTTTGTAAAGAAGTCATTTAAAAAAAATCGTTTTCCTCGCCAAATAGCAAGGAAAACGACCTTTTTCAGATATGGTGGGCCATCGGGGACTCGAACCCAGGACCATCCGGTTATGAGCCGGGAGCTCTAACCAACTGAGCTAATGGCCCACAGAGGGAAGAAACGAAAAAGAGGCGAATCTTGAATGATTCGCCTCAAAGAAAAGATGCCGGCATCTACCGATTTTTCCAGGTCGTCACCGACCAAGTATCTTAGGCGTAAAGGAGCTTAACTTCCGTGTTCGGAATGGGAACGGGTGGAACCTCCTTGCTATCGACACCGGCTGCTTTAAAAAACAGAATTGAAATACTCACTGATGAAGTTTTTAGAGAACTGAAAAGACCAATCACAAAAGGAAAAGCAATCGACCGATTAGTACTTGCAAGCTAAACATGTCACCATGCTTACACTTTAAGCCTATCAACCTCGTAGTCTACAAGGGGTCTTATTCCGAAGAACGGATATCTTATCTTAAGGTCGGCTTCACGCTTAGATGCTTTCAGCGTTTATCCGTTCCGCACTTAGCTGCCCAGCCGTGCCACTGGCGTGACAACTGGTTCACCAGAGGTGCGTCCATCCCGGTCCTCTCGTACTAGGGACAGCTCCTTTCAAATATCCTACGCCCACGACAGATAGGGACCGAACTGTCTCACGACGTTCTGAACCCAGCTCGCGTACCGCTTTAATTGGCGAACAGCCAAACCCTTGGGACCGAATTCAGCCCCAGGATGCGATGAGCCGACATCGAGGTGCCAAACCTCCCCGTCGATGTGGACTCTTGGGGGAGATCAGCCTGTTATCCCCAGGGTAGCTTTTATCCGTTGAGCGACGGCATTTCCACTCACATACCGCCGGATCACTAACTCCAACTTTCGTTACTGCTCGACCCGTCAGTCTCGCAGTTAGGCTCGCTTTTGCGTTTGCACTCTTTGGCATGGTTTCCGTCCATGCTGAGCGAACCTTTGAGCGCCTCCGTTACTCTTTTGGAGGCGACCGCCCCAGTCAAACTGCCCACCTAACAATGTCCCCCGTCTTGATTCAAAGACGCAGGTTAGAATTTCAGCACCTCAAGAGTGGTATCCCAACAGTGACTCCATACAAGCTGACGCCTGTATTTCCCAGTCTCCCACCTATCCTGTACATGAAATACCAAAATTCAATATTAAGCTACAGTGAAGCTCCATGGGGTCTTTCCGTCTAGTCGCGGGTAACCGGCATCTTCACCGGTACTACAATTTCGCCGGGCAGGTTGTTGAGACAGTGCCCAAATCGTTACACCATTCGTGCGGGTCAGAACTTAC